>Ga0209064_1000335_pt1 | contig 107699 bp, 49 predicted proteins | sample Inofromicrocosms_FD_187498 | JGI IMG/M metagenome (GOLD analysis project Ga0209064, IMG submission 187498) | Mouse cecum microbial communities from Vienna, Austria - Inoculum for glucosamine and mucus D2O microcosms (SPAdes) (version 2) | ecosystem: Host-associated > Mammals > Digestive system...
GTTGTAGTTCTTAGCTGTCTCTTGATTAGTCACGGTGAGAGCCGAAACTTCGGCGGTATATTCTCCTACGTCTCTGCCCGTCGCTCCCGTATTGTACGACGCGGACAGGAACGACGGAAGTCCCGACGATATAGACACGCTCTGATTGACCGCATTATACTCCAGCTCGTCGGCGCTCCACTTGACGTTAGAGAAGTCTACGTCAGCCTTATCTACTTTGATATATATAGTAAAATCTTTGTACTGCTGAGCTAACGGCTTGCCGTTCTCGTCATTGAACGCGTACGCGTCGTCGAGAGGCATTATCCTAACCGTTATAGCGACGGCGTTTGCCGTAGCGTCAGTCTGCGAACCCTTCGTATACCCGTTAGAGCCGTACGACGCGTCTATCTTGACGCCCTGCGACGCGAGGTTCGAGGTACTTATTGCGAATACGTACGCGCTGCCGTTATACGTCACCGCAAACGGCGAACCTTGAGTTAGCCCCGCTCCCGACGCTATCGGCGTAGGTACTCCGTTATTCTGCGAATACTGCCAGTTCACGCTGTCTATGACTACGTTCTTCGCGCTGACGGTGAACTCCTGACGGGCTTCGCCGCCGTCTAATAGATAGTTCTTGTTGTCCTTAGCCGCGTCGTCCTTCAGCGTAGCTATGAGGTAATACGTGGACGGACTGAGAGCCGAAGCGTCGAGTTTATCGCCCGTAACGGGTATCCTTACGCTCGGGTCTGCCGAATCGACGTATTCGAGCGTGAGCTTCACGTCGTCGCCATCTATCACGTTATTTCCCTCCGCTCCGAACTTCACGTCGGAGCCCGCCTGCAAGAGGAAACCGCCGCTAGTGGACGTAAAGTCTACCATGAGAGTCTTCTTCGTAACCGCTATAGTGAAGGTCTTTGACGTAAGATCTTCCTTGCTGAAGTCGCCTGTATCCCAACACCAGTCAGTCCGTTCGCTAGACTTGATATTGGCGATAATGTCATAACTTCCTGCCTCTCGCGCCGAAAGACTCCAACCGTCGGTATCGTTACCGCTTAACGTCACGCCGTCGGGCAACGTCAATTCCGCATAGTTAGCCCAGTCGGACGAATAACTCGACAAAGCAAAAGTCTGTTCTTTGCCTACGTACGGCTTGCTACTTTCGGCGACGCCTACTATAGGGAGACGTCCTTTGTTGATCTCGAACTCGCAAGTAATATTATCCGCGTCCTTTATGACGTAGTTGCCGTAGTATTCCGTCTTGTCAGTCGCAGACTTCACAAATATCGCCTTCGCGGTATACGTACCTCGTTTAGTAGGCATCATATCTATTTGGTCTATTGACGAGCCGTCAGACGCGCTACCTGTATACTTTGTGGCTATGACGGGTTTATCCGTATAAAGTTCGCTCTCGTCAGCAAACGCCGCAGGAGTCAGTACTCCCGTACTAGCATTATACGACGGGTTAGTCAGGGTTATCTCCTTAGGCTTGATCGTCATCTTGAACCATCTGACAGTTTCGGACTCTACGTGTTCCTTATCGCTCGTATCGGGATTGCCATTAATTTTCGGTTTTCGAAGTTCATATTCTGCGGCTTTCTGTTCATCTGTCCAACCGTTTGCCGTTGCCTCAGCCTCGACTTCCGCCATTATATCGTCGAACCATTTCTGCTGAAGTTCTACCTTTCCCCAGTATTCGCCCGCATTAATAGTACTCGATTTGGTGTAAGTTACCTTAATGTATCCGTTCGTATGCTCGTACCACTTCTTATTGTACCAGCCAACGTCTTTAGCGTCTGTCGCGGCTATAGAGCTAAGCGTCTGCGATTCGCCGTTATACGTTGTAGTTACGTCTTCAGGATTCTTTAACGTTGTTCCTAAACCGATAGCGCTCAAATTCAAGTGAATCGCAGGACGAACACCATTTATCTCATTTAAATAGCCTTTAAGAAAATCATATGCGCCCGATTCCGTTATATTTATACTTCCTTGGTAATTACTATACACACCAGATCTCAGCCAAGATAAACCTGTCTCAGAAGAATTATATCCGCGTTGAGCGTTACTCAGATTCCATATGGATGAAGTAGCCGCGACGTTGCTTGCGCCCGTCTCGGTTATAGACGGTAGCCATATATAGTCGCTACCCCATTCGTCATACCGGTGTCCGTCAAATTCATCCTCCGGTTTGTACGGATCAGATTCATAATGGGTATTCCATCCGCTAGGTAAGTCGCTGAGCGCATCGTTCGGACAGTTAGTCCAAGAACCATAACGTCCTAATATCGTCTCGGCCTGCTGATACTTGATATTCTTAGGCTGTACTAGATACTGCTCCGCGAAACTGTTCTCTCCGCCCTGAGAGAACATATTCCAAGTAGCATTGTCCTTATTCAGCAGTACGTTATTCCTTATGGTACTCCTGCTATATGAGTTATTTCCCTTAATTTCAGCATTATCTGAATAATACTGCGATGTCCCTTGACTGTTCGCCAAATATAACGTTGCAATGACGTTATCATTTCTCTTTTCCGTATCCGCGAGCGTCAAAGACGCGACCATCCATTCAAGTTCGCCGAGGGTTATAACGAAACCGTTATCCCTCTTCGTCTCGTCCGCTATCCTACTATTGATAGTAGACGCGGGAACTACGTAATACTGCTCGCCTGCGAGCGCCGAAGGAGAATTCTTACCGTACGTCTCCCAGTCTGCGGTTCCGTTCGCCTTGATATACTGAACGGGGTCTTCGTCTCCGAATAGTTTCTCAATGAGATCGCCCATAACGTCGCCATTCAACTCTCCGCTATCTCTATCGTAAAGTTCCGCGCCTCCGCCTATCTGTGTCGCCGAGCTCGGATCGGCAAGAGCCGACACCCTATCAGGAAAAGCAAAGAACGCCGTCGCAATGAGCGACAACGCGAATACAATCACCGTCATAACAACTATTAAATTGTTGACCCTACTCCTTACCCTATTATTCATAGTTTTACTGCGCTCCTTTAGTATTTCACTTTCGTACGAATATGTTCCTTCTCACTCTCTTTTGAAGAAACAAAATGAAGGTAAACCAAAATTTACCTTTGAAATTGCCGTATTTGTCATTTTTGCGAATACATCTCCTGTCACAAGAGATGTATTTTTTGAACATTTTCGGGTAAATTGAGATATGAATTTCGTGTTTTAATGTATAAAAGCTAAAAAAACTGCAAAAACTATTGACTTTCTCGAATAAAATATTTAATATGATAATATATAGTAATATATGAAAATACATCTCTTGTGACAAGAGATGTATTTTTCTTCTAATTCATATTTTTGGTAATCGCGTAGCCGTGAAAACTAAATAGCTACAGACCGCAAAATTGGTATTAAATCGACATATGACGGTACAGCAAAGGTATTTGCCCGATCTACTACGCCGTTAAAAACATCGGTAACGGCGCCGACGCCGTATTCAGTCCTTGAAGATGCGTCTCTTCAATATTCGTCTAAGATTGATATAGACGAGCCGCATAAGCAGGTCGTAGAGGGAGAACGCGATATATGATATGACGACGAACAGCCACACGGGGATATTCTCCTCTATGCCGTCCATATTGACGAACAGATCCATTATATACCACATCGCGACGAACGCCGCGGTGAAATAGACGAGCTTAACGACGGTGATGATCGCTATACGGAGAACCTTAGGCAGTCTCTCCACCCGGTAGAGTCTAAAGTCAAGCAGATACGCTATGACCGTATAGCTACCGAAAAATATCGCGAACCAAAGCGATCCGTATATCCCTATCGTGAGCATAGCTAACGCTCCTGCGCTGAACAGAGCGAATAACGCGCTCTTGACGCTGTCCGTAGTAAGCGGCAACATTATCGCAACCGCCGCGACAGCGTTCAGCGAAAGAGTCATCATATCAACGTAGAAAGATATCAGCACCGCTATATACGCAAGCGCCGCGCTGATACCTGCAAGAGCGATTACGCGCGACCTCTTCATACTATCACCTTAACAGCAGGGAATACAGTCTCCGCCCATACACTCGCAACACGAGTCGCAACACATAGCGAGACAGCACGTATCGCAACACGCGTTAGCTCCCGCCTCGGCGTTGCCGTAATTCGGTTCGCTGTAACCCGCTCTCTGCTGTCCGCCTGCGACGTTATCGGCTCCCGACAGTTTGCCGTTTGCGGTATCATCAATATATTTGCTCATCTTATCGAGCGCGCCGCTATACTTCGCGTTATACGGCTCGAGGGCGATACATATCTCGAGCTGCTTCTTGCTCTCGGTATGCCATCCCTTCTTGAAGTACACCATAGCCTGATAGTAGTGCCACTCGGCGTCTCTTACGTCGATATTATCGAGCTGCCTCTGAGCGTCGTCGTAATTTCCGTCCTTGACAGACTTCTCGACGTCTACGAATCTCGTTCCGAAATTTTCGAGCTGCTGCTTTCTCTCGAGATCGTCGATACATTCGGAATAGGCGAGCTCTATCTCGGAGAGCTTCTTCGTGGCTTCCATACCTACTTCGCCTTCCAAGAATCTGTCTGCCGAATAGCGGTCCTTTAGCCTTGCGTACGCCTCGCGCACCTCGCTCTCGCTAGCTCCCTCTTCCAGTCCCAATACTAAATACGGGTCTTTTTGCATTTACATTTCCTCCCGAGAATCTCGTCGATACGGGACTTCAACCCGTACCAAAGGACGTTGGTCACAACGCCTTCGTTCGAAATCATCTTAACGTTACTATATGAATCCTTGATCGCGTTGTACGTCGAATAAAGGATAAACTTTATTTCTTCGCCTCTGTCACAGTCGAACTTTTCCCTCGACTCGTAATGATACCCTACCAAAAAGGGATTATACTCCTTTTTCTTAAAGTCGCTCTCTACGTCGTCTATAGCGTCGAGTATATACACGAATCTCCCGAGATGATACGACAGCTCGCCGAGACTATCCGTATAGCTCTCTCCCGAAAGAGACCTGACGGTCTCCTTCAATATAACGCCGAAGGGATGCGCTACCCTGTCAACGCTCGGCTCGTTAGCCTTCTCCAGCTCCGACTGCTCCTTAAAATACCGTTCCATTAAGGCGGCGAGCTCGCTCTCGCGCTTTTCAGCGCGTCTATAATGTCTCTTTATCACCGCGCCGTCTATAAACTTTTTGGAAAAAGACCTATCGTCGTTGACGTCGTCTACGCACTTATAATGAGCAAGAAGCGTGTTGACGTCGACTATCCTCTCGAGTAGCGCGTCGCTCTTTAAGACAGGCTTCTTTTTGAGCGGAGCGAGTATACAGCCCTCGCTCTTGATATTCGCCTTATCCCCTCTCGCTCCGCGTACGAGGAGCGAGAGGAAAGTGACGTCGTAATTCGTCAAAAATCGCATCGTCTCGCCGCATCTCTCGCCTATAGCCTTGCAAAGTCCGCAGTAATAGGCGCGGTAGAGCGAATAGTCTTTCATGAACATATTGGGCTTGTCGGGAATAACGTATCCAAACATTATCTTTCCACGAACCCTACTTTTTTATATACCTTTCTCATCGTCCTAAACGCTATCGACTTAGCGCGCTCGGCGCCCTCTCTAGCGACCTTCATAATATACTCCTTGTCGCCGACTATATCGAGGTATCTATTCCTTATAGGCTCGAGAACGTTGACAACGCTGTCTGCGACCGCCGTCTTGAACGTCCCGTAATTCATATCCGTACACGCCTTCTCCGCGTCCTCAAGCGAAATGCCGTTGCACGAAGCGTAGATAGTGAGCAAATTCTTGATACCGGGCTTCTCATCCGAAAGATACACTCTCGAATCTGAATCGGTAACCGCTCTCTTGATCTTTCTCCTGATAGCGTCGTTATCGTCGATGAGCATGATAGTCGCGTTCTCGTCGGGATCGGATTTGCTCATCTTGCTAGTCGGATTCTGAAGACTCATGACCTTAGCGCCCGTCGTCGGGATATAGCCCTCCGGAACAGTGAATACGTCGCCGTATATGTTATTGAATCTCGCCGCTATATCTCTCGCCATCTCGAGATGCTGTTTTTGGTCGATGCCTATAGGCACGAGCGAAGTATTGTACAGAAGAATATCCGCCGCCATCAATATCGGATAGTCCATAAGTCCCATATTGACGTTGTCGGCGTGCTTTGCAGACTTTTCCTTGAACTGCGTCATTCTCGACGCTTCGCCCACATAGGTGAAGCAGTTGAGTATCCAACAGAGTTCCGCATGCTCGGAAACGTGCGACTGAATATACATAATATTCTTATCGGGGTCGAGTCCGCACGCAAGATACTGCGCAAAAAAAGATAACGTCCTCTTCCTCAGCTCGGCAGGGTCCTGCCTAACGGTCAGAGAGTGCATATCTACTATGCTGTATATACACTGCGTATCTTCGCTCTTCTGGAGCTCAAGCCAATTACTTATAGCTCCGACATAGTTACCGAGCGTTATCACGCCGGAAGGCTGAATACCGCTATAAATAATCTTCTTTGCTTCCATTACTTTCTCCTTTTTGCATAGCGCAACGATTAAATTATACAGTGAATTATACCACATTATTCTCGATAAGTAAATTCAAATTATCGCCGATAATCAAAAATAACTCCATCGACACCCGATTTTTACCGAAAATACACAATTACGCGTTACGTATAAGCTAAAAATAATATCCTTTCATCCGCTTGACGCCGCTAACGACAAAAAAGACGGCAAAAGCCGCCTCTTATCATACGCGTTTAATTCCAGCCAAACCGATCATCTAAATCATTAGAAAAGACGATACCGACGCCGTTTTTCATATACCGCATTTACGTCAGCGATATAATATATCAATATATCAGCATATTCGCATAATAGCATTTCGTACTGCGTAACGCTTTGGCAATGAATATAGATACTATAAATAATATTATTAATAATATCAATATATCAATAAGCTTAGTCATATATCAATAGATTAGTTTGCCGTCCTGTCACTCGTCAAGTTCTCCGCTTAGACCGCCCGCCGCGTCGCTATCCTTAAAGTACTTGACGATATTCTCCGCGACGCTCTTCCTCATCCTCGGAATAGCGATAAGCTCGTCATAGGTAGCCTTCTCAATATTTTCCATACTCTTGAACTTATCCATCAAAGCGTCAAAAGTGCTCTTGCCGAGTCCGTCTATCTTCTCCATCAAGACGCTCGCGACCTGTCTCTTTTCGCGAAGTTTCCTATGAAAAGTTATCGCGAAGCGGTGCGCCTCGTCACGCAGTCTTTGAAGAAGTCTGAGTCCGTAACTGTTCTTGTCCATTCTGAGCGGAACATTGCTATCAAAAAGATAAATATCCTCGAATCTCTCCGCAAGTCCTATAACGTTGAGATCAGTCATACCCACCTCTTCGAGCGCCTGTTTTGTGTAGGTCAACTGCCCCGGACCGCCGTCTATGACCACCAAATCGGGAAGCTTTGAAAACGAAGAATCCTTCCCCTCTTTGTAGCGCATAAAACGGCGCGTAATCGTCTCTTTCATTGACGCAAAGTCGTTCGCGCCCTCGACGGTGCGTATCTTGAAACGCCTGTACTGCGATCTGTCGGGTTCGCCGTTGGTAAAGACGACCATTGAAGAAACCTTGTCTCTGCCGCTTATATTTGAAATATCGAAACACTCCATTCTGATAGGCATCTTGGGTAGTTTTAGAAATTCCTGAAGCTGAGTCATACCGCCTATCGTCATATTCTCTTTCCTCTCCATGAGCCCTATCGACTTTTCGAGATAATCGACGGCGTTATTGACAGCCATATCTGCAAGCTGACGTCTTATGCCCATCTTAGGAGAAAGAACGTTGACTCTGCGTCCAGACTTTTCGCTGAGATATTCCTCGATAACGTCCGCGCCCTCGATGTCGATAGCCGTCACTATTTCGTGAGCGTTAAAGAGCGAATTATCGTAGTAGCTCATAATGTAGTTCGCAAGCGCTATCTCGTCCGAACTGACGTCGAGTATCACTTCTTTATGTCCGCCGAGCAGTTTTCCGCCCCTTACGATGAGCAACGAAACTACGGTATTAAAGCCGTTCGAAGCTATTGCGAATACGTCAATGTCGATATTCTTCGGCAACGCCGTTATCTGTTTTCGCACTATCTTATCAAGTATCTTGAGCTTGTCTCTATAGAACAGAGCGAGCTCGAAGTCCTCTTCCTCCGACGCCGACGTCATCTTCTTATAAAGTATCTCCTCGACCTCTTTGTCCTCTCCGCCGAGGAATGAAACTACCTTGTCTATAACGCGTCTATACTCGCCCTTAGTACATAGCCCTGCGCAAGGCGCAAGACATCTCCCTATATGATGATTGAGACACGGTCTGTGGTTTTTGGGTATCTTTGAAAAATTCAGCCCGCACTCTCTCACGGGAAACGCCGAATACAGTATCTCGGTTATCTCCTTGACGGAAATGCCCTGCATATACGGTCCGAAATATTTCGCGCCGTCCTGCTTTAACTTCCTCACTATCTCGATCCTAGGAAAATCTTCCTTTAGGTTTATACGCAAAAACGGATAGTTTTTATCGTCCTTGAGAAGAATATTATACGGCGGCTTATGCTTTTTGATAAGATTATTTTCAAGAACTAGCGCCTCGATCTCGTTATTCGTCATAATGTAATTAAAGTCGTCGATTTTTTCTACGAGCTTCATTACCTTAACAGTCTTGCTTGTTCCCTCTTGAAAATACTGTTTCACCCTGTTCTTGAGAACTTTCGCTTTGCCTATGTATAATATCTGCTTGTCTTTCGAAAGCATTATATACACGCCGCTGCTGTCGGGCAGATCCTTAAGTTTTGCCTTAATTTTTTCACTGATCATATTCTTCGTATCTTTTCCGATAAATTTTTTGTTTTTTCTTTATTCAATATAAATTTTTCATTAATAACAGGACGCAAAAACATATCTTTTCGTTCGCTCTTACTGTATTTTCCGACTTTATATAAACGCAAAAGCTGACGCAAATTAAATATATAATTACGCCTTGACAAAATAACGATTAAGAGCGTATGCGAAATAACGGCGATACGTTCGCTTTACTTATTTATCTCTTTATATCAGTCACACTGTAGCCTGCGTCGGAAACCGCCGATATTATAGCTTCGTCGTCGACCTCTCCGACAACTATAGCTTTCTTGTCGGCAAGCATTACCGTAACTTCCTCAACGCCACTCAGCCCCTTGAGAGCCTTCTCAACGCGCATAACGCAATGATTGCACATCATTCCTTCGATAGATATCGTCTTAGTCATATTCATATCCTCCATATTCTCTTTATCGCGGCGGTTATTTTTCGCTTTATTCGCCGCCAAATAATTTATAATATTATCTATATCAATATTTTTATCGGTATCAGTATTTGAGCCCATATCTGTATTTGCTATATCCATATCGGCGCGGACGGTGTTGCCGTCGCTTTCTCCGACGTCTTCGCTATCATTAATTGTATCATTTAATACGCCGTTGTCAACAGCTTTTACGCGCGATCTTTTTCTCAAAAAGTCAGGTTTGAACAGTCTCAGTCTCAACGCGTTTAGGACAACGCATACCGAACTCAAACTCATCGCCAACGCTCCGAACATCGGACTTAGCTTGAACGACGTAAAAGGATATATCACGCCCATTGCGAGCGGTATGCCTATCGAATTATAGATGAGCGCCCAAAAGAGATTTTCCTTGATATTCACTATGGTTCTGCGGCTTAGTTCTATCATCGTTACGACGTCCTTTATATCGCTCTTGACGAGAACTACGTCGCCGCTCTCGAGAGCTATATCAGACCCCGCGCCGATCGCTATGCCTATATCTGCTATCGCAAGAGCAGGAGCGTCGTTGATGCCGTCGCCTACCATTGCGACGGTATGTCCTTCTTCTTTAAGCCGCTTAAGAGTATCGGCTTTGCCCTCCGGTAAGACCTCTGCTATTACTTCGTCGATCCCGACTTCTAATCCAATGCTTGCCGCGGTGTCCTTCGAGTCGCCCGTCAGCATGACCGACCTTATACCGAGCGCCTTCAATCTCTCTATCGCCTCTCTTGACGTCGCCTTGAGAGTGTCGGCAATCGCAAGAATACCGATGATATTAGAATTTTTATATACATATACTATAGTTTTACCGCTATTCTTCCATTCGTCAGGAATATCGGTTCCTTCTTTCGAGTCGCTCAGCTTGGTATTTCCGATAAGATATTTCTCTCCGTTTATAACGCCGCCTATACCCATACCCTTAAGAGTTTCGTACGAAGTAACTTCGGAATATTTTGAATATCCGCTTAGAACCGCGTACTCCTTAACGGCGTTCGCAAGCGGATGTTCGGATCTGTCTTCGAGCGTATAAGCTATCTTTATTAGCTCTTCGTCGCTTATGCCAATCGCTTTTATTCCTACGAGTTTCGGTTTGCCTTCGGTGATCGTTCCCGTCTTATCGAAAACCACCGTATCGACCTTTCCCGCGAGTTCGAGTGATTCGGCGTTCTTAAACAGTATTCCGTACTCCGCCCCCTTTCCCGTGGCTACCATGATAGCCGTAGGTGTCGCAAGTCCCAAAGCGCAGGGGCAAGATATAACGAGTACGCATATGCCGATAGAGAGCGCAAACTCAAAGCCTTTCCCCGCAATGAGCCACGCCGCGAACGCGATCGCGGATAGAGCGATAACTATGGGCACGAATACGCCGCTTATCTTATCGGCTATCCTCGCGATGGGAGCTTTCGTCGCAGACGCCTCTTCGACGAGCCTTATTATCGTAGACAATGCAGTGTCTTCGCCTACGTTCGTCGCCTCGAACTTGATATATCCCGAACTTAGATGGCATGCTCCGATCACCCTGTCTCCGACGCTTTTTTCGACCGGTATGCTTTCGCCCGTAATGGGGGATTCGTCGACGCTGCCTTCTCCTTCTACGACTATGCCGTCAACGGCTATGGTTTCGCCGGCTTTGACTATTATTATATCGCCTTTATTGATTTCGTCAAATCTTATCTCTATCTCTTCGTCGCCTCGAATAACGACCGCCGTATCGGGTCTTAGTCCAACCAGTTTCTCTATCTCCGCTCCCGTCTTTTTCTTAGCTCTCGCCTCGAGCGTCTTTCCGAGCGTAATAAGAGTAAGTATCATCGCGGCGGATTCGAAATACAGATCCATAGCGTAACGATCCACTATCTCGCTATCGCTGATACCCAGTCCGTACGCTATCATATACAGAGCTATGACGCCGTACACAAGCGCGGAAAGCGAACCTATCGCAATAAGAGTATCCATATTCGGATGTCTCTTTATCAGCGACTTAAATCCTCTCGTATAGTATTTATAATTGACCGCGATCACGGGAATAGTCAATAAGAACTGCGTAAGCGCCATTATCAGCGCATTATCGTGAAATAATTTCGGAAGAGGAAGCCCTATCATATGACCCATAGAAAAATACATGAGTACGACGGTAAAGACTATAGAAACTACGAGCCTTTTGATGCTGTTTTTGAATTCTTTGTCCTCTTTCTTCTCTCCTTCTTTGTTTTTAGCATTTTCATTTCCTTTGACTTTCGCAGAATATCCCACTCCTATAACGGTATCGATAATGCGGGAAGGATCTATTTTATTCTCGTCAAATTCAACTTCCATAGAATTATTCAAAAGATTGACGGAGACCTTTTCAACGCCTTCAACTTTTCCGACGCATTTTTCTATAGTAGACGAACACGCCGAACACGTCATACCTTCAACATCGAACCGTTCCTTTTGCATAATAGAATCACTCCCTGTATAATTTGATCAAAGTTTTGATAGCAACCGCTCTCATAGTTAATATTATTTCGTTTGCATTCAGCTGCGTTGTCGCACGTTTTATATTTGATAACGCAAAACTACGATCGCAAATTTAATTCCGACCTATTTGGTCGGATATATGATAACATATTATCCTGATTATTGTCAATATCAGATAAGGTTATTATGAAATATTTTATTATAAACCATATAATTTTTATCCTAATATCGATACTAACGCAGGCTATACGAAGTTAGCGATCTAACGTATCGACTTAGGTAAAAGAAACTTGCTTTATCCCTTAAAATCGTAAAACTTATCTATATGTATAATTGTTTTTGTATATAAAGTGACTTATGCGCGTCATACTTCATCGGCGTCTTACTATTTATAGGCGTTATGTAAATAATATGATAGGCGCATAAAAAAATCCGTACTTGAATAAGTACGGATCTTTTCTATTATCATATCGATATTACTTGTTAAGTCTAGCCTCGAGAGCGTCTGCCTCTTTTGCGAGTTCTTTCGGAAGCTTGTTGCCGAACTTCTTATAGAATTCTTTAATGCCTTCGACTTCGCCCTTCCAAGTCTCTTTGTCAACGTTAAGAATACCTTTGAGCGTATCTATCGAGAAGTCGTCGAGACCTTCGATATTGATATCCTCTGCATTCGGAACGAAACCGATCGGAGTCTCTACGGCGTCTACCGTACCCTCTATTCTCTTTATCATCCAATCGAGAACTCTGAGGTTATCTCCGAAGCCCGGCCAAATGAAGTGACCCTCTTCGTCGGTTCTGAACCAGTTGACGTTGAAGAATCTCGGTTTCTTATCGTCGTCTATCATTGCGCCCATATCGAGCCAATGCTGGAAGTAATCTCCCATATGGTATCCGCAGAACGGAAGCATTGCCATAGGATCGCGTCTTACTACGCCTACTGCGCCGGACGCTGCCGCCGTGGTCTCGGAAGCCATAATCGAGCCTACGAATACGCCGTTAGTCCAGTTGCGAGCCTCGTATACGAGCGGAGCGGTCTTTGCTCTTCTTCCGCCGAAGATGAACGCGGAGATCGGTACTCCTACCTTGCTCTCGAACTCCGAGCTGAGGCAAGGACAGTTCACTGCAGGAGCGGTGAAACGGCTGTTCGGGTGAGCGCACTTCTCGGTAGAAGAATCTGCGTACCAATCGTTGCCCTTCCAGTCAATCATATGCTTAGGCGGATTCTTGTCGAGTCCTTCCCACCATACGGTCTTGTTCTCGGGATCGTATCCGACGTTCGTGAAGATAGTATTCTTCTTCGTCGATTCGAGAGCGTTAGGATTGGACTTAACGTTAGTTCCGGGAGCAACGCCGAAGAATCCGTTCTCAGGATTGATAGCGTAAAGTCTGCCGTCTGCGCCCTTCTTGATCCAAGCGATGTCGTCGCCGACCGTGAATACTTCGTAACCTGCCTTCTTATAGCCTTCCGGCGGGATAAGCATAGCGAGGTTGGTCTTTCCGCACGCCGACGGGAAAGCCGCAGCCATATATATTATCTTGCCGTCCGGCTTCTTGATGCCGAGAATCAGCATATGCTCTGCCATCCAGCCTTCGTTCCTACCCTGATAAGAAGCGATACGCAATGCGAAGCACTTCTTGCCGAGAAGAACGTTACCGCCGTAACCGGAGTTAACGGAAATTATAGCGTTATCTTCAGGGAAGTGACAGATATATCTCTTCTCCTCGTCTATCTCGCATCTTGCGTGAGTACCGCGGACAAAATCATTGCTGTCGCCGAGAGCGTCGAGAACATTCTGCCCTACTCTCGTCATTATCTTCATATTGAGAACAACGTAGATAGAATCGGTAAGCTCGATACCTATCTTAGAAAGCGGAGAACCTACAGGTCCCATAGAGAACGGAATAACGTACATAGTTCTGCCCTTATAAGCGTCCTTAAGGATAGCGTTAAGAGTAGCGTACATTTCCTTAGGATCCTTCCAGTTATTGGTAGGTCCTGCATTGATCTCTTCTCTCGAGCAGATAAAAGTGCGTCCCTCTACACGGGCAACGTCGTTGAGCGCCGTTCTGTGAAGGAAACAACCGGGAAGAAGTTCCTCGTTGAGCTTAATGATCTCGCCGGTCGCCATAGCCTCGTTCTCGAGCTGCTTGTAAAGAGCCTCGGAGCCGTCTATCCATACTACCTTATCGGGATTGCAAAGCTCTACTCTACTCTGAACAAAATCCAAAACCTGCTTGTTGTTTGTAAAATTAGCCATTGTGTATCTCCTTATACAATATTATATTTTACTTAAAGAAAGGCGTATCCGAAACGCTTCGAATACCCTTTTCGATCTTTCCTAGAAATTATATCATTATATATAAAATTTTGCAAACGCTTTTTATCAAATTTGTCCGTAATCGTTACTTTTTTAGCAATCTTTACATTTATTATATGCAACCGTTACTTTATCGGTGACTGACCAGATATTTTACCGTACTAACCTCGAGCGGTACAATCGCCGCCCATATGACAATAAACTTCACCGACCGGAAAACGGCGTACAGAGGCAAACGTTAGTTAATATCATCGCGTATTGAATACTATTCGAACAAACTCAAAACGATTGCGCTCTAACTGAGCTCTATCGCTCTCTTATATAAAGGGTCGAATTCGCAGCCGCAGTTTCCGCATTCCTTATCCGCTCGCATTATCGCCGAAATCAATTCGTCTCCGTCGGCATTTCCCTCGAGTCACCTTAGTGCGGGCAGAGAGAGCAGTTCCCATCCCGACGCCGCAAACTTCTCCATCATCTCTTTTGATTCTTCCATGATAAAGCTCTTTTATACAAAGTTTTATAAAGCCTGCCGAGAACGAGCTTTGCAAAATCTCCTTGCCGCAAACTCGTAACGTTATATCCCCGATTTACAGCGCTAACTATATACTTGCTATAGAGTTAGAAGCGTCATCGACAGTTATCGGACTAATGTTTTTTACTGCAATTTAGTTTATACGTCGCAATATCACGCCTCGTAAACGCTCGGTATCATACTATCATAACATTCTGTAAGCAGTCAATGTATCTTCGATGAACTTCATGTGCGCCTCGCCGTCGCGATATGACGACATCGTGTGCTTAAGTCCTATATATACGACTTTCAAAAGTTTCGTATTGCCAAGTTCGAGCACGTAGTTTAGACCGTCAAGCATAGTAAGATACTCTTTTTTTAACGTCGGATTAATGCCGTTAGCAGACGAGATTTGGTCGCTTAGCTTTGATATACAGGGATACAGCTGTTCCTTTACGCTTATACTGAGCTCTTCGCCAAGTTCGTTAGACTCCTCGATTTCGTCGATATATACGCCTTCGTCGTCCACCATACCCTTGAACGCCTTCGCATACGGAGAAATAACTCCGTCTATGAACAGCGAAAATGATTTGTCGATATCAATAGCCGGATAGTATTTGCGCAAGAACAGATAAAAATCGAAGCCGTCCTTATCCCCGCTCTCGTAAAGCAAGAACTGCCGTAAAAGTCCGGTAACGAGCACGACTATCTTTCCCTTATTGATGGGCAGAACGAAATTAGAGTGCTGAAGAGCAAGTTTCAGCTCGTTTTTATAGCTGTAAACTTCGTTACATTTATAAAGATATCCGTACGATTCCTGATTTGCCACGACGCTTTTTAGGAGATTTCCTATATTCTTAGACGACATTATGAATCTACCGTCTCTTAGGTCTCTGCATCGCGACATTATATCTTCATACGCCTTTTCGGCTTCCGTGTTCTTCATATCTTTCCTCTTGACGATTTGTATTGATACTGTTATTTTATCACATATACGAAAAAAATTGCAAGGCATTGAGCAAACGATAGCGATAAGATTTAACGAGGCTTACGGCTTTAGCAATTAAAATAAGCTCTTTCACTTGATTTTGCTATCGTTTTGTTGTAAAATAATTGTTATGAAATGTCGGATCGAGACGCAAAACGACGTTCACAGACCCGACTTCATTGGCGGCTTTATCGAATATCAAATGCCTACTGGAGAAAATTTTACGTCGGCATTGTAACTATTTATGAAAGTCGAGAATAATTTACATTTATGAAGGCAACGCGGTAATTATCCCGTCAAAGATAGTTTTCGCGATCGCCGCAAAATATACAATTACGTTTTAGAGGTGCTCAATGAAATCAATAGTGTTATCGCTTAATATGGCAGAATACGTCAAGGACTTCGTACAAATCGTTACAAAATACAATTACGATATGGATCTGAGATGCGGAAGATACGTCGTAGACGCAAAGTCTATACTAGGTATATTCAGCCTTGACCTTAACTCCCCCGTCGTACTCGAAATATACAATAACGACTGCGACAATCTCATCGCGGAGTTATCGCCGTACATCTTAAAAGACTGATAATATCTTCTATCGATAAGGGGACGCTAATACTATGATGACCGACGCAACGACGAATAAACTGATCCTTCTATACATTTTCGACCAAATGGAGACGCCTCTCAGCGAAGAGACTCTCATCGAAATATGCAATGAAAACGATTGGCTCTCTTATATGGACTGCAAGCAAGCTATTTCGGAGCTCATCAACTCGTCGTTCATCACGAACGTCGGCAAAACTTCCAGCCCTATATACGTCATAACGAACGACGGAAGCTCATGCCTTATCCACTTTCCAAACAAGATCCCACTTTCGATAAGAGAATCGATAAAAGAAGAGGTATCAAAGAACCGTATCAACTATCGTAAAAGACAGGAATATTTTTCCGATTATTTCAAAAACGACGACGGAACGTATACGGTCATATTGAAGATATTGCCTTCTACGGAGCAACAACCGCTTCTCGAGCTGAAACTGAATATTCCAAGCCGTATCACCGCAAAGTGGATATACAAGAACTGGAAGGACAAAGCCGCGGTCATATACGAACTGATCAACGAAAATCTTATAGAATAACAAGCCTACGATCAATAAAAGGAGAACTATCCCATGCGATTCAGATACAAGCCGCGCGGAATATGCGCAAGAGAAATAAACGTAAGCGTCGAAGACGACTGCATAACGGACGTCGAATTCGTCGGCGGATGTATAGGCAATCACCGAGGCATACGAAAGCTATGTCTCGGAAGAAATATCGACGAGATAATATCTCTCCTCGAAGGCGTCGAATGCCGCGGAAATACGAGCTGTCCCGACCAACTGGCAAAGGCTCTTCTATACTATAAAAGCGAACTGAAAGACAGAGAATAATAAGCGGGTCATATATAACGCGGCGGCAGCCGCCAAAATATAATATCAAGATCGGCAAATTCTCTTTCTTAAGTAAGTATTCAAGATACGATAATATGTTTTGATATATGCGATAAAACGATCTCAATACTTTTTATAAAAAGTAAAATAATAAACAGGAACGGTTTTCACCGTTCCTGTTTATTATTTTACTATCGTATAACGTTTATAAAATCCTATTAATTAATAGATCTAAGCAACGTGCCGAGCGGCGCGTAATACTCGTTGAACTCGATATTCTTGATATTCCTGATAACTTTCTTAGGCATCGGCAACTGATTGACGTTCATATCCTCTACGTTCGCCAACTTCTGCAACGCCCACTTGATTTGCATTACTTCTCCCGTAACGTAGATGTTCGTCGGAGTTATCATTCTTTCGTTAGCTATATCGTTAATGACGTCAATCTTCGTCTTAAGCTCCAAGAAGTAGCTTCTCGTGCCGTTCTTCTGCTTCATTTCGAAGTTTTCCGTATGACACTTCACGCCGTCTTTGTAGAGATAGAGAGTAACGAAATCCTGCTTATAGTCAAGAAGAATGAACTCTTTATCGAACTTACAGGTCGTGTCCTCTATACACTTATTGATTATCTTAAGCGAAGCGTTTTGGGCTATATCCACTGCGAGCGGAGTGATACCGACGCTGTTCATAAGTCTAGAAATTTCGGAAATGACCTTTGCGTATACGAAGATAACGCTGACGTTACACATAACGCGACCTTCGATCTTTTCCTTTCCGTTAAGTTTGTAGTCGGCTACGTATGCGTTGGCTTTAGCGCCGAATCTTGCCATATACTGCTTTAGGTCGACCTTGACTTTCCTATCCGTCTGGAAGGGAACTCTGATCTCCTCATAGACTATAGACGCGCTGTCGATGGTGACGTAGGCTTTCTTATCCTTATTTCCCAAGTCGTTAAGCGCCGCTACAAGATACTCCCTAACGCGGTCGTAATCGGCGAAACCATTCTCGTTCATATAGAAAGCGCCGTCGCCGACAGCTCTAGTAAAGTTCTTGACGACGATTTTTTTCTTTCCCTTGATGGCCGCATCTACGAGCAACATACCTTTGTCACTGATACAGATACTTAACATACACACCTCATACAATCTAAACTTAACCGATAATATTGACCTAATAAAAAGCCAATTTCATATTTTACATTATACAACGCCGTGTCTTACGTTGTCAATGTATAATGCAAAACAACTTACTTTTACATAAAATATTTAAGAATTATTAAGTTTTTATTATGTTTTCGCTAAGAATTTTCTTTTACAAGTCGTCGCGTTTATTTATCTTCTTCCTCGACGCTTTCGTCAAAATTCTCGTCAACGCCATCAAAATAAGAGTCTTCGGTATTGCTCTCTTCATCTGTTTCCATAGCGTCGCCGCCAATATCGCTCGGCACATTTAGCGTCTCATATTCACCTTCAATACCGTTTTCGGTCAAATCATCGTTTTCGAAAACTTCGCTATCTTCCTCATTATCTTCATCATCTTCGCCAGATTCGCCTATCTCTTCTACGCAGTCGGCATCAACTTCGTTATCGCTATCGCCGTCCGTTTCAAATTCGCCGTTATCCATAGCGAAGTCGTTCTCCTTAGTCGCTTCTTCATATTCCGACTCTCGCTCATCTTCTACATATTCACCGGTGTCCTGCGCGTAAGCGATGCTTTCTTCATTATTAAGGTCGATCTCCGATGCTATTTCCGTTATCTCTTCTATTTCTTCATCACAGCTCTCGGGAGCTTCGTCGGTAGCGCACGTCGACTCTTTTGCCAACATATTATCTCTGATCTTAGAGTTTAGATACACCATGAGTTCGTTAACGGCTCTCGTCCTGTCGCTCGACGCCTTAACGTCGCTCTTTCGTATTACAAAACTTTCGCTTTCGAAACGTAAGAAGAAATATCTCATACGCACCTTAAGAGACAAAAGTCCCGAATAGTTGACGACGCTCTTAGCTTTATAATTGTTAGACAGCTCGACTACCTCCATACGATCTTCGAAAAAAGCGTATTCTACGATTAAGTTCTTATCAAACTTTTTCCTCTGCTCCGCTAGCATGAATACGTTGATAAGAAAATACGATACGGGAATGAAAACGCCTACTATTATGCTGATTATACCTACCGCATACTCTTGATACACCGTTAATACCACTCCGATAATAGCGCATATGACGCCGATAACCGCCATAATAGCGGTGGTTATCATGAGTCCCCTCTTCAATTTGATATCTGCGTTCACCCAAGGTTTCTTGGAGACAAATCTTATTTCCATTATTCCGTTTCCTCCGAAAACTTTTACACATATTATTGTATCACAATTTCATCAGTTAATCAACGTTTCCTTTTCCTATTTTATAATTTCCGAGTTTTGCCCGTTTTGACGGGAAAATGCGTCGCTTTCTTCTTCATGAACGCAGATATGACGGTCACAATGAGGAACAGCGCCGTAAACGCCGTCAATATGCCGAGCATTACGCCCGCGCCTATATCTTTACCGAAAAAGTCGAGTTCTATCGAAAAATCTTTGATAAGTCCGTCTTTGAGCTGCTCATAGCCGACCTCGTTCACCAGCTCGTCGAGAGCGCCCGACATAAAGAGCGTCTTGAATATACCTGCGGAATAGGTGCCGGGGATTATCAGCACGAAATACTGAATAGCCTTTGGGAACATCGATATAGGCATATACGCTCCGCAAAGGAAACCGATCGCCGCGCTGAGTATTCCTATGAAACCTCCGAGAGCCGCTTCAGTCTTAAAAAACTTAGTGATGAATACCGAAAAAAGAGAAGCGCAAAGTATCGAGAGCAACGTCGTTCCGATGATGCCGAATACTTCGCCTACGGAGATATACCATCCCGATATTGCTATATACACGAAAGCAATGACGAGTATAGCAAAGCATATGACTGACGTTATCACGAAATTCGCAACGATATAGCTGAAATTGATGAGATATTTCCTTATCGGAGAAGCTATCATATCGTTTATGATGCCGTTCTCTCTGTCATGGACCATTACTGTATTAACGGAAAACGATACCGTTATACACGAGACCGCCATAACTCCCGAAAGCATCCACGAATCGACGAACGCTCCTATCAATTTATCATCGACGCTTACGCCGAACGAATCGAACTGCGACTTTATCGACGTTACCTGAATATCCCCGAGAAACAAAATATAGAGAACGAGAATAATTATAGGAGCAAGCAGCGAGAAGAAGACGGTCATTCTATCCTTGAGAAATACTTTAAGACTGCGTTTTACAAGACTCGAAAGAGTTATCATGTCGTTCTTAAGATTCATTACGCTTGACCTCCTTGAAGTTCTCTTCCCGTAACGTTAAGGAACACGTCGTCCATATCTCCTTTCTTCACTTCGAAATCGCCGAATATATCGGGATGCGAAACTATCAGATCTCTCGCCTCCTCGCAACTATCCAGCACGACTTTGTACGCGCCGTCGTGATAAGAATACGTTTTACCATCCAATATGCCAGATATGTACTCCGATTCTTTGCAGTAGATGTAAACGTAATCTTTAGAATATCTGTTTTTAAGAGATACCGGAGTTCCCTCCGCGACTATCTTTCCCTTGTCTATTATAACGACGTTATCGGCTTCGTTCGCCTCTTCCATATAGTGCGTCGTCAAAAAGACGGTCATTGATTTTTCCTGTCTTAGCTTATTGATTATATCCCATACGCTTTTCCTCGTCTGCGGATCGAGTCCCGTCGTAGGTTCGTCGAGTATGAGTATCTTCGGCGTATTGATCAGCGCTCTTGCAATATCTACGCGCCGTCTCTGTCCTCCCGACAGCTTTCCGTAATGTCTCTTCAGTATTTCTTTGAGATCGAGCAGCTCCGCTATCTCGTTGAGCCTACTCTTCAGCGCATCGCCGAAGAGCCCGTAATAGCTCCCTCTTATCGCAAGGTTGTCCTTAACGCTCAGCTTTTTATCGAGAACCGAACCCTGAAAAACGATTCCGATAAGCGACTTTATCTTATCCACCGACTCGTCGATGTCATATCCGTCAACGATCACGCTGCCGCTATCTTTTTCGATGATAGACGCTATAACGTTTATCGTTGTGGACTTACCGGCTCCGTTTACGCCTAGAAAAGCGAAAAGACTTCCCCTTTCCACCTCAAAATCTATTCCGTCGACCGCTTTAACGTCGCCGAAACTCTTTTCGAGAGCGTGTATCTTTATAATACCGTCCATTTTTCTACCTCTCGCATAAAAATAAGAATCTTTATCAAAATCAAGACCCTTATTTATAATAAACTTCCTATGACTATATGTCAAGAAATTTGATATTTATAAATGTAAGTGACGATCGCCGCAAAAAGCCATCATCATTTAATTGAATAGATTCTACGACACAAAATCTTTACTCTTTCGTAGCTTTTCTTCTATTGCGTCCAATGCCTTTTCCGATCCTTTCATTTTTACATCAATGGCGTTTCACTGCTAATTTTTATCGTTGCAAAACAATTCTATTGCTTGTTTCTCCCAACTATCTCTCCATTGTCTAAGCTCGCCTTCGATGTAATTTTCAGTATCGATTATCATCTCATATATATCAGTCTCAGAGCTCCGTTTTTTGTATATCCACATTGCCTTCAATATCGTAGCTTCCTCAAACGGAGGATATATCGCAGTCGTATCATACCACGTTATATGTTCTCCGTTAACTGTTGATATCGTCATTGCCTGTACATCTATAAATCCGGTTTCATACCTAAGACCCGCATTCTCTTCACAATATTTTTTGTATTCATCTCCATATTTTTTCATTAAATATTCTTGTTTAAGAAGCAAGCAGTGTCCGCCAAGCATTTTACCTTCATAGATCAACCCCGGATAAAAGTTGTCCTCCAAACATCTCGATTCTTCCGTCCATTCGCCTGTAATTCCATAGTGTTCTAGTTCCTCAAAAGTAGGAATTTCCACTATACCTTCATCGTTAAAATAGTCTAATACATCCTGCACTACAAAATCTTTTCTTTTTCCTATTTTTGCTTCTATTATATCTAATACTTTTTCTAATCCCTTCATTCTCATTCTTTTCTTCTAATTACGCTCTATTCTTTACCATTACAAAACAACGTTATAGCATCCTTTTCATAATAATCATGCCATTGACTCAATTCCCCTTCAAAATAATAATCCTCATCTTCTTCCATTGGGTCTATCTCCCCATTTATTCTCTTATATATCCACATTGCCTTCAATATGATCGACTCTTCAAAAGGCGGATATATCGCAGTCGTATCAAACCACGTTATATGCTCACCATTAGCAGTAGACACCATTATTGCTTGTACATCTATAAATCCATATATATGTCTCAATTTTGCATTCTCTTCGCAATATTTTTCATACTCAGCGCCATATTTTCTTCTCAAGTAGTTTTGTTTTATAAGTAGGCAATGACCACTTAATTTTTGTCCTTCGAATGTGATCCCCGGATAATAATCAAATTCCAAAAAACCGTGTTCTTCGGTTCGTTCTCCGGTGATTCCATAGTGCTCAAGCTCAAGTAGTGACGGTACTTCTTTTATCTCATCACCTTTTTTCTCAACTACAGGAAATATTTCAACTATATCCTCATCATCAAAATAGTCTAGTACATCCTGCACTACAAAATCTTTTCTTTTCCCTATTTTCGCTTCTATTATATCTAATGCCTTTTCTAATCCTTTCATTTCATTCTCCTATTAAATAACAACTATGTATCGATCTTATCTTTATTTGCCCGTCGACATCATACTCCCAACGAAATGGATAATTTTGACCTACTAAAGATAAATGATAGTGATTAATTTCATTTTTTGAAGTACATTTATACGGTACATATCCGCTACCAAAGGCAGTCTCAATCAATTTTCTTGCATCCTTTTCATAAAGAGTAACAAAGTTTACTACCTATGTTTCTATATTACAATACTCATAACAAAAAAATCCTAAACTCTTACAAGATTAAATTTTTTATTTTCATCATAAACAACAAAATGCTTTCAAAAATCCATATAACAGATAAATCGCCGAAAATAAAGTTTATTACTCTTTACAAAATTATTTATTTGCAATATCTAAAGCAGACTTTTTATAAAAAATATTTACTGTCGATCTTTTCCGTCTTCAACAAAACTCCTGACCTATATTTTCATACCTCTTTAGCATAATAAAGAACGGTTATCGTCTCGCCATCTTCTCCGACCTTTTTAGGCGGATAAGTTTCCTTGTCGACTTTTATAAAGCTAGTAAATCCCCAATGGAAATATATCTGCATATTTCTTATCTCGCAAGGTTCCACTCCGATAGTCAGGTATTTTATACCGACGGCTTTCGCATGATTTTCTATTCTCTTATATATAAGCGTGGCGATGCCTTTATTGCGATACTCTTCTTCTATCTCGAGTTTTATTATCTCCGCTCTGTCTCCGCGCGTCAATTCTTCGTCGTCGCCATAAAGAAGCAGCGTACCCTGTCCAACGTATCTTCCGTCGTCGAACGCGAAAAAAGTCCTTCTTTTACCGTTTGCGTTTTCCGATATAAAACACTTTTTCCATACTTTGTAAGCGTTATCAAACGGATGCAATACTATCTTTTTATCCCACCAATGCTCGAGTACTGAAAACGTCGCGGGTCTTACGTCAATATTTTTCATTTCAAATTTGTCCCTATTCTTCATAATGATATATTATTAACGACAAGCAAAAACTTCCTCGCCTTCGCGAAACGCTAAACTGCCATACCTTCCGCACGAACCTTATACGCTCTCATCATATCATAAAATCATATATTTTCCAAGCCGATACGCTCCCTATCGAGCTTACTTGGCGTCAAAGTACGTTACCCGATATTTTTTGATACTATCTTCAAACACAAAACGCAAGCGTATAAAAACGCTTGCGCCCGAAATTACATGATTTGACCCGATATAAACGTATCTATAAAAAAACGTCGTCTATCAATCGAACTTATAACTGCCCCACCAAATCGGCAAAAGGCTCTTAAGTCTTATCATCTTCTGGTTCTCAAGATCGGTCAATATCTCTATATCTCCGCTCGATGGCGAAAGCTGCATCATCATCTCTCTGCAAGCGCCGCACGGCATCATAAGCTCTCCGGTCTCGGAAATAACGACCATACGAGCTATCTCCGACTCGCCGTCGGTGATCATATTCGCAATAGCGACACGCTCAGCGCACATTCCGAGTCCGCAAGAAGTATCTATACTTACGCCGTAATAAACCTTTCCGCTCTTAGTTTCGATCGCAGCAATAACGTTGCCCGCCGACATGTGACCCGAAATCTCTCTCGGATTGATCCTACTGATTGCTCCCTCGCACAACTCCTTAAAAGTCATAAATTATGTACCTCCAAACAGCCTTATCTGTATTTATGTTAATATTATATAATAAATCATTAATTTAGTCAACAAATATAAAAATAAATGTAAATTCGAACCGCATATAAGACAAAGCTCGTTCCATATTTACACTTTAACAAATATTACATATAAATATCCGACTTTTGCGAGTAATTTTACAAAATTTATCAAAAATATTAATATTTTCTTAATAAAATTAATTTTTCAAATAAGCGTATGATTTTAATCAAATATAAAACTTTTCGTGCAAATAGATAAAATTTAATAACATACAATTATATGCAAGTATCAAATACATAAAATAAGGAATATAATATATCAAAGTCCTCATAAAATCAAAATCAAATCATTAATTATAAAGAAAATAAAAAAATCATAAAAAATATATATTTTTCTCTTGACAACACATAATACAAGTGCTATTATAATGGTGCAAACGGGATAAACCGCTGCAAATAAATAGAAAAAGGAGGTAAACGCTATGTTCAAGAAGTTATGGAGTCTTTACAAGGAAGCTATTGTTCTTTCCCACTACGGTGAAAATAACAATGGCAGTTACTTCAAGTTTTGATTAAAGGGATGAAAATTTTATGAGGTAACAATGCTATTCAACTAGCATTGTTTTTTTATACCCTTTTTATATTTTCAGCATACGATTTTTAGTTTCGCCATCTATAGATATAACGATTCGCCGGCGTCTTACATTGGATATAAATATTTTTGACGCTCTTATTTACCTGTTCCTTTCGAGCAAAAGGAGATTTTTGGAAAAATACTAAACCTGATTTATCGAGCGTCCTATAACTATGGCGCTTTCTATCGTCAAGATCATACGCCATACAAAGCTTCGCTTCTAATAAAAAAGAGCGGCATATTCTACTGCTCCGCTTAAAACGCATAAATTTCCGACTCACTTTATTCGATACGTCAATAATATCATATATACGATATCAAAACATGATAGAGAGAGTCGCATATATCAACAGTTATTATTTGTTTTATTGAGTTTCCTTTTCTTCTTCTCTTCTCTCTTTACGTATGCCAAATATCCCATCTTATGCGCAAATTTCTTGAGTTTGATAAACTTCGGTCTCTTCGGCAACATACCGTCGGAAATATACGCGCAGAATTCTTCGATATACGGTTCGTTTCTCGACGAAGTTATAACTAAGATCATACCGTCGGCATACACCCATTTCTTAAAAAGAGCTATTTTCTTCATACCGACAGTCGTTCCTTTGTATACCCTTTTCGAACGGCCTCTATACTTGACGAATACCTCGAACGACTCGATTCTCTGAGAATGGGTCACGTCCTCGCAGATCATCACCTTATCTATCTTGCTTATTTCCTTAAAGTTGACGTCTATTACGTATTTATCGCTGCGTTCGGGGCTGTAAACGCCTTTTTTCAAAAGGTTAGACACGGGGTAATCTTTTTTCTCTCGGCTTGCGCTGATGTTTTTGACCCTCGCTCTTTCTTTAAGTCCGCTCTCTATTCTTTCCCCGAGTTCTTTAAGTCTTGTAACGTCGTTCTCATGTATCAAACCTCTCTTATCGGGAGGAATATTGAGAAGGAGCATCGCGTTGCCGCCGACCGAATTGTAGTAGATATTGAGAAGATTGTCTATGCTTCTCACCATATTGTCCTGCGACGAATGATAAAACCATCCCGGACGTATCGAAACGTCGACCTCTGCGGGATACCACATAAATTCATCGAACTTATCGAGTATTTTGCGGCTGCCGAGATCGTCCGCCACGCAATCGATATCGACCATATCCTGATCGTCTCCTTGCTGGGAGCTTGTCATTATCTTCTGCACGTCGGCGTTGAATTTCGGAACGACGTTCCACTCTGAATCACGCGTAAGCCCGCCTTCATTACCTATCCACCTAACGTCGGGACCGCAATTTGAAATGATGGCGTTCGGCTGAAGTTTCCTTACCGTATCGTATATTCTTTCAAAATCGTATACCTGTTTTGGCTTCCCGTCCATCCACGATCCGCACGCGCCGTCAAGCCATACTTCGAACACTTCGCCGTATCTTGTGAGCAATTCGGTAAGCTGAGCTATGTAAAAGTCATTATACTTATCCGTTCCGTAATACTCGCTGTTCCTATCCCACGGCGAAAGGTAGAGTCCCATTTTGAGCCCGTACTTTTTACACGACTTACTCAGCTCCTCGACGACGTCGCCTTGATACGGCGAATTTTTAACGGAATACTCCGTAACGTCGCTTCGCCAAAGACAAAAGCCGTCGTGATGTTTTGCAGTCAGAATAACGCCTTTGAGCCCTGCCGAAAGGATCGCTTCGCACCACTGATCGGTACTCAAAGAAGCGGGAGCGAACTCGCTCGGCGGCGTTTGTCCGTCGCCCCACTCTTTACCCGTAAAGGTGTTCATTCCGAAATGGATGAACGCGTACGCTCCCATTTTCTGCAGGTCGTATTGCTGTTTCGAAGGGACTATGCTAACGTATTTTTCCAGTCTGCCCATAATATTCTCTCTTATCCTATTAATTTGTTTACTTTTTGATAAAAATCAAAAGCGTATCGCAAAAATATTGCGTTTTTATCAATTATATTTCTTTCTGATACCCAAAAGACGATTTTCTTCGTCAAGTCTTTCGAATACCGGAAGTATCTCGATAGGCGTTCCCACTGTGACCGTTCCCGAGTATACGTTGCCGTCGACGTATTTCCAATGTCCCTCGGGGAGCCTTATCTCTTTCTCGTACTGCCCCTTCACCGTGACGGGAGCGACAAGATATTTATCGCCGAGCATAAACATATCGTTCACCTTCTCAAATTCCTCGTGCGGAAATTCATATGTAAGATATCTGACGATAGGTTCGCCCGTTCTCGAAGCAGTCTTTACGAGTTTCATTATATAATCGGAGTATTCTTCGTGTATGGCAGCGGCTTCCTTGCAAAGCTCCGCGATCCTCTTGTTCTTCAATTTCCATACGGGAAACGAATACTGCATCATAGGCATGAGCGCGCTAGCCTGCGCGTATCTGACGAAAAGTTCCATATCGAATTCCGATTCGTCCCTGCCTCTGAAATCTCCTATCGCTCCGCCGCCTATCATATCGGGACAAGAATAAGGATAACCCAAAATTCCCTGCATCAATGCGTTAGGCACGAGCTGTTCGAGTCCGTTGTCCGTAAAACTATGCCTTTTGTCGCAAAGCCGCTGAGCTATGCCCATTCCTCCGCACTTAAAGCATGCTCGTATCTCGTTAAAATCAAGACTTCTCGCAGATTCGCACCAAAGTTTGCTCTCAGTATTCGCGTCGACCGCATTATACGTAATATCGGAGTCCTTATAATAGAACGCGTCGCCCGCGTCCTGTTTGAATCCGTCCACGCCGTACTCGTTCATGAGATAGTCGCACTTGCTTTTGAACCATTCTCTTGACGAGGGATTAGACATATCTATGAGCGCGTCTTTTCCGTTCCACCACTTTCTGAACGCTATTTTGCCCGACCTTTTTTTGACAAGCAAGTCGCCGTACTTCAAATAATCGTAATCGATAGCGTCGCGGTTCACGAACGGACATATCCAAAGTATCACCTTGAATCCCATTTCGTGAAGCGTCTTGACAAGCGCCTTCGGATGCGGCACTTTCTTGGCGTCAAAGTCCCATGACCCGAAATTCTCCTGCCAGCCGTCGTCGATGATGAGTTCTCCGACGGGCATACCGCTATCGACGATGCTCTTTGCGTAATCTATAATACCTTCTTCCGTCTGCTCGGCGCCGAGAGCTATCCAAGTGCAATACTGCGGATATCTGAACATGAGCTCGTTGGGGTGCTTGCCGTCGGGCGGAAAGAATCTTGCGCAGGCGTTAAGGTACGCGCCCTTTAGAGACCTATATCCGTCGAATATCTCGATATCGTGTTTCATCGGCGAATTTTTGCACTTGATCTTTCCCTTTTTTACTCTGTAGACGAATCCGTCTTTACTCCAAATATAGCGTCCTTTCGTACTTATGAGAAAAGGCGAAGTTTGATTCTCCGTTCCCGCCACCCTTATATCTCTTTCGATATCGGACTCTGCGTTGAAAGGCATATTTATACCCTCGGTCACTTCTGCCGCATACCAATACTCGTCTTCCCATATGCTGACTTCTATTTTATTCATAAATTCCCCTTATTTACTGCGTTTTATATCAAACTCCATATCGAGAAGTTCTTTCAGCTGAGAACACAACCGACGGTGAGCGTTGCCAATGGTAAAGTCTTCTATTTTCGACTTCAATAAAGCGGGGCTTTCTACGCCCTTGAACTCTTTGTAGAGTTGCGTCTTTATTATATTGGAATACTGGTATCGGCTGAATATACGCATAATATTTTCGCTCAGTTTGCCGTTGCCTCTCGTTACCGCTCCGATAAGTTTTATTATAAGTTTATCAGTCGGCAAAAGTTCTGCCTCGTATTCTATGACGCCGTTCTTTGAGGAAAGCTCGCTCGCTATAACGGAATCGTTGATTCTTATCTCTGCTCTTACGTATCTGATGACATCGCTGAACGTGACGATATATTTTCTCTTTTCGGGCGTTACGTTGATATCGCCTTCCGTCGGAAAGATCGTGAAACTCATTCTGTCGTGGGAATTGTCTATGGCGAATTTTCTCGTCGCAAAGCGGCCGTTTCTGTACTCATACGTTTCGCCGTCGTCCTCGTACAGCGTAAATTCTCCGGTACCTTTATAGACCAAAAGACGCATTGTCTCGGGATTATCGACGCTTGAGAGTATTTTTCCCTGTTCTGCGAGCGGTATGATAGCTCCCTCTTTCGCAAGCACGGGAATATTGTCGATACCTCTGTTCATCTCGACAACGGTATTGCCGTTATACACCTGACCCGTAAATATATCCGTCCATCTGCCCTTAGGTAAAAATACTTTCACGGGAGCCGTAAGCGTACGTCTGTCCGTAGGACTTGTTATCGGAGCGACTAACAACTCGCTTCCGAACATAAATTCGTTCTTGAAGCGGTAAGCTCTCTCGTCGTCGGGATTGGTATAATATAGCGGCTCTATCAGCGCAAGTCCGTCCTTGTGCGTACGCATATTCATAGTGTAAATATACGGTATCAGCGAATGTCTGAAACGCAAATATCCTTCCGCTATCCTCTCTATCGGCTTCGAATAATTCCACGGCTCTTTGCCCATTATATCGTTACTCGTAGAGTGAAGTCTCATTATCGGCGAAAACACTCCGAGCTGTATCCAACGCGCGTATAACTCGTCGTCCTTAGCGCCGCCCATATGTCCGCCTATGTCGTGGCTCCACCACGTATATCCGACGTTGCTCGACGTCGCGGTAAAATACGGCTGGAATTTCAAACACTTCCAGTTAGTAGTGGTATCGCCTGAAAAGCCAAGAGGATATCTGTGACTGCCTATGCCGGCGTAACGCGAGAGTATCAAACCTCTCTTCACTCCTCGCGCATTGTCAAGATAATGATAATGATTGAGAACGTAAAGCGGGTCGAGACCTCTGAGATTCGTCTTATTTCCCTGTTGCCAGTCGATCCACCAAAAATCGACCCCGTCTTTTTCATAAGGATGATGCAGAATTGAAAAATAGGCGTTTACGAATTCAGGATCGGTAAGATCGAATCTTACGGGATCCTCGTTCCTGTAATCTACGCCGAGCTCGAGCGCCATATCCATATACATATCTTCGTACGCTCTGACTCCGTGAGCGGGGTGAAGATTGAGCGTTACTCTCAGATTCCTATCGTGAAGTTCTTTCAAAAACTTTTTATAATCGGGAAAAAGCTCCTTGTTCCACGTATATCCCGTCCAACCCGTAGCGTCCCAAGGATTCATCTCCTTAGTCCTGTACTTTTTGGGAATATTTTCCACAAGATGCCAATCCATATCTACGGTCGCGACCGTTATGGGGATATCTTTGGTTATGAAGTCGTCCATCAGCGACAGATACTCTTCCTGCGTATACGCCTTATATCTGCTCCACCAGTTGCCGAGAGCGAACCGCGGTATGAGCGGCGCCTCTCCGGTCAGTCTGTAAAGATCCCTTACGGCTTCTCTATACTTATTGCCGTACGCAAAGACGTATATATCGAGAGTATCATGCTCTCTTTCGTGTATTTCCCCGTAGCCGTCGTAAGTTAGCGAACTGCTGTCGTCGAGTATGGCGACGCCGCTACGCGAAATTATGCCGTCCTCGAGTTTCCGTCTTCCCCTCGTACCGTCGAGAGTTCTGCACGTTCCCTTGAGATTTCCCTTTTTGAAGTTAGTGACGACTTCTCCGCCAAGTAGTTTTACGCTCTTTAGCTTCCGCTTATTCTTATCTATCTTGAAAGACGCCGATCTAGTCGTCACTATTATGAACTTGGAGTTCTCAATTACGTTATAATCGGGCTTTTCGAAAGCTCTATGCCATATTTTCTCGGTAGGCGCATCCTCGAAAGTACGCTCGCCGTCCACCTCTATACGTATCATCCTGTCGGTAAGGACAGTTATACGTATATCGTCGAATATCGCGCTCTGTCCTACGGCTCTCGCGTCGTCCACATCAATCAGCAATTCTTTTTTCAGCTTACTCATACCGTTTCCTCTTGCTATTAATAAAATTCGTCAATATCGCCAAAATATCAAAATTTTCAGTTCGCCCTGTCGTAATCGCTCTTAAAGGCGCTTTCGAAATTGTTATCCTTCGAATAAGGCTTACCGTCTATGCTCGGCGCGACGCACTTTTCATAATTCTCGTTCTGATATACTCTTATATAATCGACGTAGGTCGCCGCGGTTATATCGTGCGAAAACTTTCCTATTACCTGCCCGTGAGGACCGTAGCCGTCGCCCGCGTCTATCTCGTTAGTGAATCTCAAGAATTCGGGAACTCTGCACACTCCGCCGCCGTTCGTTGCGTACGTTGCGTATCCGTCGATAAAGAATACGTAACAATCGGGCGTCCAAAGCAATGAGAAAGTATGGAACTCTCCGTCGTAAAGATCTTGCTCCAGCTTTACTATTTGATCGTCGACCTTTCCGCTCTTTCCGTAACCGTTCCACAAAAGCGCGTGCCCCATACGCGAAACTTTATCGTTATTCTTTCTGAATGCCGACTCGTAGACGTCTATCTCCGTACCGTCGACGCCGTCGTATCCTATCTCTCTCATCTCGTTGCCTTGAAGCCAAAACGCCGACCACATCCCGTCAGCGTCGGGAAACTTTATCCTCGCTTCGTAATATCCGAAAGCCTGCGCCCATAATATATTGCTCGAATACTCCCTCTTTCCGTTCGCATCCGTTCCCGTAACGACTTCGGCTCTCGTCTCGAATCCGCCCGTAAAGCGTCCCTTTTTGTATCCGTAGCTATTGCAAATTTCGCAGACGTGGTCGTCCTCGTAACCCGCCTTTATAACGGCGACGCCGTCTTCGACAGATACTGCTTTACTGCACCAATAATTAGCGTATTCGGGATGGCTCTTTTTCTGGCTCTCCCATCTCACGTCGTGTCGAGACGTCGTCCATATCTCGGGATCGAGACCGCTTTCGGTCTCGTACTTTACATCGAAATTATCTATGAGAGTTGGATACCATCCCTCTTCGTTCGCCGCCTTTTCTCCGCCGCTATAAAGATAAGTGGCGTCGGAAATACCTCTAAGGTCTATAAAGTCCTCAACTCTAAGTTTCGTTATATCGACGTCGCTTGCCGATTTCCCGAGCCTTTGAAGAGCGATATACTCCCAACCGTTGAGCGTAAAGCTGTCGTGATCGGCATTTCCCTGACACCCTGCGAAAGTCAAACCCATTATCGCGACTATCAATACGACGCAAACCGACGTCAAAATTTTTCCGCCTGTTTTCATACATACCCCTTTTGAATAGTTTCGCCGTCTTTCGTATACCGATAGCAATAGCTCCGATATAACGGCGACGCCATATATTAATATATTATATAAATATAGATTATACGGTTTTATTATATCAAATAATCTATATCATTGCAATAGAAAAAGAAAAAAATCCCCGTACGTTACAAACGGAGATCTTTTGTCATTGCAAAAGCCGTCAGCCTTCGCAAGCGTAAAGCGAATAGAGTTCGTAGTAGAATCCTCTCTTCTCGATGAGTTCTCTGTGCGTTCCCTCTTCCGCTATACCGTCCTTTGTTAGAACGATTATCCTCGATGCGTTTTTAACGGTCGTGAGCCTATGCGCTATCGTGAGCGTCGTACGTCCTTTCATCAGCCTTTCGAGAGACTGCTGAACGGCTCTCTCGCTCTCGTTATCGAGCGCCGACGTCGCCTCGTCGAGTATGAGTATCGGCGGATCTTTGAGAAACACGCGAGCTATACTGATACGCTGTTTTTCTCCTCCCGACAGCTTCACGCCCCTTTCTCCGACGTAAGTATCGTATCCGTTTTCCAGTTTCGATATGAATTCGTGCGCGCCCGCCTGCTTTGCGGCTTCCACCGCTTCCTCCATCGTCGCGCCTATTTTTCCGTAAACGATATTCTCAAGCACCGTTCCCGAAAAGAGATACACGTCCTGCTGAACGACGCCGATATTTTCTCTCAAAGACTTTAGCGTTACGTCCTTGACCGATACTCCGTCTATCGTTATCTCGCCGTCGGTCACGTCGTAAAACCTCGGAATTAGACTGCATAAAGTAGACTTTCCGCCTCCGGAAGGTCCTACTATAGCGACGTTTTCGCCCTTTTTAATATCAAGGTCGATATTCGTTAGCACGTCCTTATTCCCATTATACGAAAAGCAAACGTTCTCGAACTTAATATTCCCGTCGACTGCGGTAAGTTCCTTTTCGCCGCCGACTATACTCGCCTTTATATCCATTATCTCGTAAAATCGTTCTATGCCCGATATTCCGTTCTGAAACTGCTCGGTATAGTCGATTATCCTTCTTACCGACGTCAAAAGCGTCGTAACGTAAAGAAGATACGCTACGAAATCGGGAACCGACAGATCGAGATACAGCATAAACAGTCCGCCGAAAAAAATGACGGCGACGTACATTATACCTTCGCACATCCTCGTTACCGACGCGAACGACGCCATGTACTTATACGTTTCTTTCTTGATGTCGAGGAATTTTTCGTTGCCTTTTGCGAACTTCTCCTCCTCGTAGCTCTCTCTTGCGAACGACTTGACTACCCTTACTCCGAGAAGAGAGTCCTCGACGTCGGCGTTGATCTCGCCCCTTTGATGCCTGTTTTTCGTATACGCCGCTCTCATTTTCTTGCGGAAATGCAATCCGAGCGCTATAGTTATCGGAATGAACGCAAATATTATGAGCGTCAGATATATATCGAACGTCGAAAGTATAACGAACGACGTCACTATCTTAACTCCTGCGAGAAAGAACTCTTCGGGACAGTGATGGGCAAACTCCGTCACGTCAAAAAGGTCGCTCGTTATCCTCGACATTATCTGCCCCACTTTCGTATTGTCGAAGTAGTCAAACGAAAGCGTTTCGAGATGAGCGAAAAGATCGCGTCTCATATCTCGTTCCATCTTTGCGCCCATAACGTGTCCTTGATTCGCCATAAAGTAACCGGCGGCGGTATCTATGAGACGCACGGCAAGATATGACGCGCCAACGATAAGTATGAGCGAAAGCGTTAGATCTTCGAATCTGTTTTGAACGACTCCCGTAAGATATCTCGCTATGAGAGGAAGCGTCATTTCGCAAAGCGCCGTGACAAGAGCGCAGAAGAGACTGAACGCCATGAGCCCCTTATAATTTTTATAATAACTTACGAATCTTCGAAGCAATTTTTTGTTATTCTTTTTTTTCATCGCACTCACCTCTTCTAGAAAACTCGCAACCGCAATAGTTTTGTCTGTACAACCCATATTCCGCCGAGAGCCTTATAGAACGCAAATATCCGTCCTTTTTCTTAAAATCCGATTCATAATACTTTATCCCTACAGCTTGTCCTACGCTATTTCCTATTTCGTTGAGAAGTTTTGCATTTTTATAAGGAGATACAGAAAGCGTCGTCGTGAACGTGTTAAATCCCAGTTCTTTCGCCTTAATTGCCGTCTTGAGAAGACGCAGTTCAAAGCACGCTCTGCATCTGTCTCCCCCTTCCTTACAGTTCTCCAGTCCTTTCACATTGTTCAAAAAGTCGTTATGGTCGTATTCTTCCTCTATAACTTTTATTCCGTCTTGATACGCTGTTTTAAGAAAATCCCTCATCTCGTCTCTTCTAACTCCGTATTCGCGTTCGGGATATATGTTAGGATTGAAAAAGTACACGGTCAGCTCAAAATCGTTTTGAAGTCTTTCAAGAACCGACGTACTGCACGGAGCGCAGCACGCATGTAATAGCATCTTTTCCATAAAAATCATCTCCTCTCGGGTAGCCCTCGTCGATCATACCGCTTCAAAGAAGGCATTTAATAGTTTCAGGATAGTTCCTCATATCGTCGAACTCAAGAGCATCGCTCATAAAACGATAAAATATATCTAAATCTTTTAAGCGATAATAAACGCAAATCAAAGCTCTATTTTATCGCAATCGCAAAGTTTCATCTCAAAATTGTCGGTACATATATGTATGTTTTAACTGTTATCTGTCAAATTTTCTAATTTTTATCCGAGTTTTGTTCGAAATCTTCGATATTTACCGCCGATCGCGCTTTTTTCTCCTTTGCTCTTTTGACGCATATGAAAGACATAACGACGCTTCCGAGGAGCGGTATTATCGCGGCGACAAGTATCCCCGCCCTCATACCTATCTCTTCCGCCGTAAGCGAATACTTCAGCATAATATCGCGGACAAAGCCGATGTTCGCGGCGTTATCCGACACGATCCCCGTAAGGAGCGGTCCGCTCGAACATCCGATGTCTCCGCCCATTGCAAGTATTGCGAACATTGCAGAGCCTGCGAGCGGAAACGAAGACGACGCTATCGACAGCGCGCCCGGCCACAACAGACTCACGGCAAACCCCACCGCCATGAACGCTATTATCGTCAATACCGAACTTGGCGAAAAGGCAATGACCGCATAGCATATCGCCGACGCGACGAGTCCTATCAGCATCAAACGCTCTAGATCGAGTTTATCGCCGAATTTACCGTATATAAGACGTCCTATTCCGAAAGTGACGGCAAAGCCTACGACTCCTATCATATCGCCCCAAATCTTAGGCAATCCCATACCTACCTCTAAAAACGCCGAACTCCACTGCGCTATTATCTGCTCGGTCGCGCCTCCCGCTAAAATCACTAAAAGGCAAAGAATGAACATAGGACTCTTAAAGACCGATGAAAACTTCGAGCGTTGACTTTCCTGAACGGGCGGAGCGAACGGCACTATTGCGAACATTACGAACGTAGCTATCGGGAGAGCTAGCCATATCAGCACGATGTACTGCCAGTTCTTCGCGTCCATGAAATAGACGAGTAGCGTTGTAACGACGACTACTACGACCTGGCCCCAAGCGTAGAATGAATGTAAGACGCTCATAGCCTTGTCCTTCGCATCCGTCGGAATGGCGTTCACTATAGGGCTGAGCAGTACTTCGAGAAGACCTCCCGCAACGGAAAAAATGAGCGTACCTATTATCAGTCCTACGTACACGGCGTCGCCGAATATGACGGGCGCTAGCGCAAACACTACGAGACCTACGGCGGCGAGCGCGGAACCTATCTCCGCGAATATTCTGAATCCGTACTTATCGATGAGTCCGCTAAAAGCGATATCGCTTCCTATCTGCGCTACGAAATTGATGAGCGTCAGTATCGAAAGCTCCGTCAACGTCAAGCCGAAGAGTTCCCTGAGCGGAATGAAGAGTATCGGCGTAAGATTGATAATAAGCGCTTGCGTAAAATTACCCAAATAACAAGCGTACGTAGTTGACTTATAACTTTTTAACATAGTACCGTTACTCCGAAAATCCGTGATCAGTGTAATTGTACACCATATCAACGTTTTTTTCAATTAAAAGCGACATTTTTACATTATATTATTGAAATGACCGCGGCGTGAATCTAAGGATGCTTTTTATTGAGAATAATAAAAAGAACGCCTTAAAAAGGCGTTCTCGCTATTTTATCGGAAAGGTGTATTACCAATGATTACAGCAGCCGCAGCACGAACCGTTTCTTACGCCGAAACCGTTACCCGTAGCGCTGTAAGCGTTTGCAAAATTGCAACCGCAGCCGTTATTATTAACGGGCATTGCGAAAAATACGCTGTTTCTCGCGGAATTGCAACCGCAACCGTTGTTACAGCACGAACAGCCGCACGAATTGTTGGAATCGGCAAAATTGTTAATGCCGTTTCTGCTATTTATCGGAAAAGCGTAGAATAATCCGCCTCTGTTTCTGCACTGATTGCACGAATTACACGAGCAACCGTTTCTTGAACATCCATTATTACAACAACACATAATCTTATCTCCACTTAATCTTGTTATTTAATTATTGATGAGCGTCTCCACTCTCTATATGCTATTCGAAAAATGGAAAATGTGTTACTTTAGCTCGTCCATACCGCCTGTTTAGCGTTTTTAAGCCGTTGTATTTTATTTGAAAAGAACGCTTAAAATCGTAAAATATAACTTCGAAAGAAAATATAAATATTATTGTGATTTAGGATAGAAAAAACTCTCGGAACCGTTTTAGATCCGAGAGCTTCTTAAATTATGCCGCGTTCTTTATCTCTTTATTCCGAGGTTATTCTTGATGCTTGCTTCGTACATCAATATAGTTCCCGCAACGCCGACGTTGAGCGAATCGCAGTCTCCCATCATGGGAATAGCTATGAGCTCGACGTCCTTATCGTACCATTCCCTTGAAATACCGTAGCGCTCGCTGCCTAGAACGAACGCGGTGTTATTACCGAAGTCCTCTTCGTAATACTGCAATTTCGCCCTTGAATCGGCAAGGAATATCTCGAAAGAGTGTTTCTTCAGATATGAATAGCACTCCCCTACGCTCTCGAACTCGAAGACGGGCATATAAAGCGCCGCTCCCATACTGCTGTTGATATACTTAGGGTGCGTGAGCCTCGCCTTTCGGTTGCATATGAATACCGCGGAAATTCCGGCGCCGTCCGCTACTCTTACCATTGTGCCGATATTTCCGGGTATCTCCACGCCGTCGAGCACGAGTATTACGCTCTTATCCTTTATCTTAAAGTCGTTCAAATCGCGCGCGGGAAGTTTAGCTATTGCAAGCAGTCCGTCAGACTTATCCCGTTCGCTGATCTTTTCAAACACCCGAGAAGATACGACGTAGAGTTCTTCGGCTCTTTTCGTCATCTCTTTCGCTATAAAGAGCCCCTCGTTCGTCTTGATAAGCTCTTTCGACATTATAAAGGACTTTATTTCAACGTCGTATTTAACGAGTTTATTCGTTATCCAAAATCCCTCGGCAACGAATAACTTTTCGGGATTAGGCTTGCTGTTCGAAAGGATCGCTCTTATTTGTTTTATCTTGGGATTCTGTTCGCCTATAGGCTGAAAGTCGAACTCTCTTTCCAATTCTTCCAGCGTGTCTCTTATCTCTGTTTCGTTCATATTTCCCTCGCATACGCTAAAATATCTACGTTAATAATAACACATAACGAGCCGATTATCAACGTCCCGACCCATAAATTCAAACGTAGTAATATAAAACTTCGATACTTATATTATAACGACCGCCGTAAGCGAACGTCATATCGCAGAATACATATAACTCTGCTCAGTAAAATAACGCGTATATAACATCTGTTAAAAAGCTAACGGGCATAAAAAAAGCGTCTTCTATGAAACGCTTAAATACGTAAAACCATCAGTCGATGCGAACGTGTCGCTAAATATCTTTGGCGTCGATCTAGACGACTCGACCTGAGAGTATATCGGTCTTGCGTTTTACATCGACTGCGGAATTATTCGTCATTAGTAAACAAGGAGTCTTCTGTATCTAGAATAATTACTTTTTCTCAGATATATCATAAATTCATCTTAGGTGTCGCTGATCACGTAATAAGACTCTTTGCTCAATAAAGCGATAAAACTTATTACGCTTCAAGTAAATTTCGACACAGCCAAGTAAATATGTTTATTTATATTAATGACGCCAAATAAGTACATTTTTATGCAAACCTGGCTGTCTCTCATTTACTGTAGTCATTGTAACATAGTTTCCGACAAATTTCAACGATTTTATACAACATTTATCCCGATAATACATTTTTCGACAAAAGAAGTCAAAATAATACATTTTTCGACACCGTTTTCAATTTTTTTGTCAACGGAAAATTTGAAAGCGTACTTTCAAGATATCAAAAACAGCCTATTACTCTCAAGTTTCTTCCTCTTCGTCGGCTAGCGCCGCCGTCGACAGATCTATAGGTTCAACGCCGTCTTTTTCGTCGTTTTCTATTATAGGAGCGTCGATGATCGCTTCGATATTCGTGATCTCAAGGGTCTTATCTTCGCTGACCTCGACGGTAATATCTACCGCCTCTTCGATGATGTCCTCTATCTCCTTAGCCTTCTTTCTTCTCGGAATTATCGGACTCTTTCTGTTCTTGATATTCTTACCTATAGCTTCGCTCGTCTCGCATACAGAGATGATAGCGTGCTCGTCGACTTCCATTATGATGTTCTTGAGAATAGGAAGCTCAAAACGGGAGACCATGTAGTATATGATTTTTTTATCTCTCTTGCTGTAGTGACCTTTCGCGTCGATAACGGTAACGCCTTGCGCGAACTCGTTAGTTATAGCGTCCGCGACTTCATCTCCCTTTTCAGTGACGACTTTGACCTCTTTGAGCCTGTCAACGCCCGAGACAACGTAGTCTATCGCATTGATACCTATGGCATACGCGACTATCGAAAAGAGAGCGTGCTCCCAATTAAACATAAATCCTGCCGCCAACATGATGACGATATTGAACAGAAGAACGACTTTACCGACAGGCATATCTATCTTCTTGCTTATCATTATAGCGACGACCTCAACGCCGTCCAAACTGCCGCCCATTCTTATGGTGAGTCCCGAACCGATTCCCGATAAAAGTCCGCCGAAAATCGCGGGAAGCATCAACTGCTTGGTAATGGTTATCTCCACCTTATCGGCTATCCAATTAAACAAAAGGAGTATAACGCCGTAAGATATGACCGCTATAACGCTCGGCATAACGAACGACTTTCCCAATTTCTTTATGCCGACTATGAAAAGAGGCAAGTTGAGAAAGACAATGAACAGACCCATAGGAAGAGAAGTCGCGTGCGAAATAAGAAATGAAATACCTGACATACCGCCGTCGATAAACTCATACGGCACTAGGAAAAGACCCACGCCTATCGCGTTGATCAAACCCGCAAGAACGCACATAAAACATTTCAGCGCAACCGCTCCTACCTTTTTCTTATTCATTGCATTACCTCTCAATAAACCCGAAAAATCGACAAATATAAATATTTTATTCCTACATACCGATAGATACGGGCAATGAAAAATTCTTTTATTTATTTTATCATATAATATGTAAAATTTCAAGTTTCTAAATGCGATGAGCCGATATTTTTTAAGGTAATATTTACATTTTAACTTGCGTACGCTCTATTGGATCGACAACGAAACTATTATTATTGTATTTATAACACGCCCGATTTTATGATAAAATGAGACGCTATAGCATATCGCTATAGCGTCTCGTTATTTTCTTATGCCATATGGCACTTTTTCAAATTTGCTTCACAGCTTAATAAGCCGTAACGGTAAGCAAGATAATATCTTACTTCTTAGCGTCTTCAGGTAAAAGATTACGAACGAAATCGTCCTTAGCGCTATCGTAGTAGTTATTCCAAGGAACTTCTTTCTCGTCGTAAGTAAACTTAACGTCGGACTTAAGAGAAACGCCGCCGTTAAAGATACCTGCAATCTTTATATCGTACTGCTCAACTACGTCATAGTGCTTGAATACGCCCTCTTCCCAAATCTGAACTACGAAAGAAAGCTCGGTACTCTTCGTTACCGTACCTTTATTACCCTTGAGCATATAGTTCATAACGGGGAGATAATCTTTGAAAGCGTCGGTTGCGTTACACCTAACTTCGAACTCATAGTAACCGTCTTTCTTAACGGGAGTAGTAGTGCTTTCGATAGTGTCTTCGTTAACGATATACATGAAGAGTCTCGACGGATCGTTCGGGTTCTCCTTCTGGAACTCGCTCATGCTAGCGAATTTCTTATCTATATCAAAGGCCTTAGCGTAGAGCTTATGATCGTAAAGCACAATATTCTTCTGATTAGCGGAAAGAAGTTTAACGGCGCTATTATTATCGATAAAATACTTCTCCAAAACCTTAATGGTTATCGGCAAACCGCCGGCTTTCTTAGTTATAGAATTATTATGCATATACGTTTCACCGTCCTTGCGGATACGGAGACCTTCGACAGCCTGCTGTATATCGAGACCGAGCATAGAAGTAGTAACGTCGCCGGTCTGAGAAACAGCGATATACTTAACCTGCTCGTAATTGTGAACTGCTGCCATCATCATCTCGGTAGCGCTCATACTTTCATCTATTTCAATAAAGTCATCGAGTGTCTCGAGAGTAGTCGGCGCCGACTGTCCTATCTGCATGAGTTTCTTATCGAATTCGAAGCCGTCGCCTTCAGGCTTGCATGCAACAAGAGCGACAGTCGTCGAGACTACGATGAGAAGAACAAGCAATGTCAACATAATTTTCTTAGTCATCATTCATACCATCCTTTTTAGTTGTAGCGTTATAGTAAACGCTGAGTGCTTATGTTATTATAATATAATAGTTTAGCGATTTTATCAAGCAATATCATTAATTTTTTGCTATTTAATATTTTTTTAAGATTTACATAATATTTACATTATATTATCTTAGCAAAATCCATATTTTGGAATAAAATAATCGACGGTCACCTTCGTAGCAACCGTCGTTATTTGTTATTCTTGCTCTTCGTTAGTCTCGACCTGTTCTTCCGAAACTTCAGGGAAAAGCTCTTTCTCGATGTCGAAAGCTACGTCGTTCTTAGCCGCTGCCTTCATCATCTTGCTTGCGCTCTTATACTCCTTCTTCTTACGCTTGTCAATATCTTTAAGAAGCACCGCGTTGGCTTTCGCATTCTTCTCTACTTCGAAGTTGAAGTCTCTCTTTCCTGCCGCAGGCATAGTCGCTATAGAAGAAATTCCCGATATGAGCATTGCAAGCACGATAAGTATCGCAACGAGCAATATAGCGTATACTACGTATTCAAGAGTTCTGTCGTGCTCTACGAATTTATACTTTCCGTCTTTCTCAAAGACTACGTCGTACAGATCGTTGCCGATAACGTTGTTCTCTTCGAGATATGCGTTGACGAGTTTATCGATTTCTTTTTCGGTATATACTCCGTTGAGAGAAAGAACTATAGAATCTCCTTTTCCGCCTACCGACGTAACCAAGTTAACGGTAGTGGTGTTCTTTACTTCGTCGGCTCTTACGTCTCCTACCGTAACGGTATAGACGAGTCTTCCGATATTGAGCTTCTTCTCTCCGACAACTGCTTCTGCAAGTTCATAGTTGCCGTTGGTCAATCCGACGAGCGTTACGTCCTGTTTGCCCATAGCTTCCTTCCAAGTGTAGATACCGCCGAGGCTCTCAGCTTTATCTGCGCCTACGAGATCATCGGAAGCGAGCAACTTGTCGAGCTTGGTAGTCGTCTTGTTATCGTAAGTGTACTCTTTGCTTACGCTGCCGTTCTTGAACGTTACGTTTATCTTCTTCGGAGCTACAGTCAAAGTCTCTGCGGATACCGCGTTGAGTCTGTGGTTGCTATCAAGCGTTACCGTAATATTTTCAACGGTATGAGCGCCTGCCGTAAAGAATACTTCGGCAACGTTATCGTTATTTACCGTAGTTCTTCCGAATTTGTATTCGAAATCGAACGCCGTATCTTTCGCAAGGCTCCACTCCTCGTTCTCGAGAGTTCTTACGCTTGCGGTAAAGCCTGTGAACGTATCGCCGTAAGTGATCTCTTTTTCGTTCGGGATAAGAACTACGTCGACCGACTTCGGACTGACAGTAAGCTTGCCGCTCTTGATAGTCTTGATGACGTTATTCTTATCTATATCGGCGTTAGCCGCGTCGCCTACTGCGTAAGCTATTTCATATACGCCGGTGTCGAGATATTCGCCGTACGTATGAACATTGCCGTCTGCGCCTACGAAATTAAGCGTGAGAGCAAGATCGAACTTCTTAGCGTACATATTGCTCATAATATCAGCTATGCTATCGCCGTAAGTCATCGAAGTATTGTTATATACGATACCGACCGTTCTCTTGGTAACTTTGTATGCGTTGTTGAATACTCCGTATCCCGCTTCGCTGTCATACGTAAATCTGCTGTTTGCTATCACGTACTCCGTAACGTCTTCTCCGATACGGTCGCTGATTATTCTCACGCCGACCCTATGTTCGCCGGAGTTGACGGCGCTCTCTTCGTCGAGGAAGAACGCTTCCGCTCTGAGCTGCGCGTACGAATTGATACCTATCGCTACCGCCGACGTTGTTAAAGTCGGAAGAGCTCCGTTATACTCTGACGACGTAGATATGAGTCTGAAGCCGTCGTTTATAGTGATATTGCGTACGCCTATCGATCCCAAATTCGTAGTCAAGTTATAGTTATTCTCGCCGATCCTCGTACCGTTTGCCGTAAGATATACGTTCTCTGCAGTGATCGAATATTCTCCGAGCGAAGTTACTATTCTCACACCGTCGTATACGGTAGTGATCTCGTCGATTATCGGATAAGAACCTACGCCGACTCTCATACTCGTAACGGCATTGCCTTCGCTGTCTTTGATACTGGTTGCAAAATATCCGTTAGGATCTTTGACTGTTCCGAGATACGAGAGCTTATTAATAGCATTTTCCGAAATATCGACCGTGTAATCAGCCTTGTTGACAGTTACCTTAGGCTCTCCTAGAACCGTTATAGCATAGTTATCCGAAGCTATGTTGCTCGTCAAGTCGTATTCTCCGACCTCAATTATGCCGCTTATACCTGCGATATATAGATAGCTGTTTCTCGAAACCGCTTTCTTTATATCTCCCGAAACAATGCCTTTACCGTCGCCGCTTACGCCGTTGATTATTTCGCTTACGAGAAGATCTCCTGCGATATTATAACCTTGACGCAACGGATCGAACGTGTACTCTCTGTCTGAAAGCGTTACGCTTACCTTTGCCTTTTCTATATTACCGCTAAGGAGAAGAGTTCCATTGACAACAAAGTTCTTCTCGATGACTCCGCTTGCGGTAGCCTTGACAGGTATAGCGTTACCTACTCTGCCGTCGTTGCCGTATACGAGTCTGACGTTTTCATTGAAAACAGTCTTGAGACTCTCTATCTCTTCTTCGCTGTATACCGCGCCGAGCTTAGCGAAGATATCCGAAACGTCGGTATCTATCGAAGCGCTCGTCAACGCTTTGCCGTTCGCGTCTCTGGCGTACTCTCTCGTGAGAACGCTTATATCTTTTGCGCTCACCGAATACGGAACTATCGTATGCTTATAATCAAGACTTCCGAGCACGGTCACGCCGTCTTCTGCAAAGAACTGACCCTTAACGGTATATTCGCCTGCGTCTATCCTTCCTTCGCTCACGCCTTCGACGTTAGTTACGAACGATACCCCGCTAGGAGTTACGAACGAGCTGACTACGCTGGTCGCTCCGCTCATAAGATCGAAATCGTTGCCCAAACCGTCGAACGAGAACTCGCTGCGCTGATTCTTCACGATATACTGACCTACGCCGAATTCGACCATATTGACGGTAACGTTGATAGCCGTATTCTTAACTCCGCCGTCGTAGCTGTACGAAATAACGTCGGTATAACCGGTTCTCATCGTGTTGCCGTCTATAACGTATCCGTTGAGGAATACGTTTCCGCTGACGTTGCCGATATTGATCTTGATGTCTCCGTTTAGTCCATCTTCGGTAAGAACGGCTCTGAGATCATTGCCTTCCATAAGAGCAGTTCTCTTTTCATCGCTCGAAAGACCGCTTATAGTGACTTTGATCGGCAAATAGAAGTTGATATTGGTAACGCCTTCCGGCAATTCGTCGATATTGAACGTAGTAACTTCGATATTCTCTTCGCCTTCCGTTCTGTACGCTACGAAATCTCTCTCCGTATTCATCATAACCGTTCTTCCTTCGTGGAAGTACTTATTGTTATGCGCGTCGTAATGATTGATCTTTATGATCCTGGTATTCGTGCCGTCGTAAGCCGTACCCATTATCTCGAACGTCTCTTCGTAAGTTATAACGGTAACGCCGCTCTCGATCTTTCCTCTGAAGATATTTCCTTCAGCTTCGTCGCTTCTGTGATGGAACTCTATGATGAGATTCTGAACGGTAACGTTCTCGTGTATCTGAGCTGTAGTCGAATTGAGTTCTTCGAACTTGATAACGCTGTATCCGTCGCCGCCGTCGAGCGTGAACGCTCTAGTCGCCAATACCTCGCTCACGTCGGTAACCGCGGTAAAGTCTATATCTCCGTACATGAAGAACGTCTTTCCTTCGAGTAGATCGCTCTTATTTATAGCTGCAATAGCCTTGACGTAAGCGGCGTAATTAGAACCTTCGGCTCTTACGTTCTTCTCGCTTCCTATAACGTTACTGATATACTCGGCAACTATATCTCCGCCTATCGAACCGGTAAGAACGATAGCTTCGTTGTCATAACGGACATCGCTAGCAACGCTTACTCCTACAAGATAGTATCCTCTATTCTCTTCGTTAAGCGCGTCGCCGAAGGTGACCGAAAGATTACCGTCTTCCGTAACAGTAGCAACGTACGCGCCGCTACCCGCAAGTTTCTCTATCTCGCCGAGGTTGATATATCCTACTCCTGCATTCTCTGCCTTTTCGCCGGCAGTCCATACGTTTACGCAGTCGGAATCATCGCTCATCAAGAGTTTACCGAATACGATAACGTTCTCGACCTTCGAAGTTCCCTGAATATCGAGAGTTCCTTCGCCTCTTACGATAATATTCTTAAGAGTTGCCGATTTGTCGACTGTTTCGTCGTTATTGATAGTAAACTTATAACCCTTGATATCTATCGTAGCGCTATCTCCGCCTACGAGCTTATTATTGCTAGTGAACGTTACGTCGCTCTCAAGAACGATATCGTCGGTCAATTCGAATTCGTAATTTATATCGTCCGCTTTACCCAAGACTCCGAGAGCCTTAGCCGACGATATCTCCGTTAGATACTCGACAGTATATACTCCGTTCGTCTCCGCTCCGTCGAACGCTATCTCGGCATATTTATCCTCCGTGACCTTACCTTCCTTAAGTATGAATACAAGATATTCTCCCTTAGCGAATGATATGGAGCTTAGAGTATTATCTGCGCCGATGACCGTATTATCGGGAGCTATAGTATTTCCTGTCGGATCCTTACCGAGTACGACGTTCGTATAAGAATTGTCAAACTCGGCAGTCTCGTTGCTGGTGAGAACTACTACTCTCTCGAACTCGGTCTTGTCTTTAGCGTTGGCAATTATATCAGCCGCAGTGAGAGACGTCTCGCTCGCGTCGATTATAATATCGTGTATCTTACCTACGTAACCGTTAAGAAGAGCGTTATCGTCCGTCGTTATCTTGACAGTGTGACCCTGACCGTTGATAGTAGCGCTGTTGCCGCCGCTCACGGTAGTGAGTTCGCTGTAACCCGAATCGAGAGTTATATCGCTGGTTATGAGTATCTCGCCGTTAACGGTGGATATGGTTTCGTTAATGGACGCGATACCGTTCCAAGTTTCGGTGTTCGATATCTCGTTCGTCATAAACGTGAGAATATATCTCTCGTTCGTGCCGAGATCGTCTGTAGCGAGCGCAGAATTAGACTTGAGTTCTCCTACGGTATTATCCATATTGAGGTACTTGAATCCCGTGAATATCTTTCCTACGCTGCCGAGCTTAGACCAAACGTTCATATCGACTATACCTTTAGTTCCTCCGGAATAAGGATCCAATCCCAGTCCCTGTCTCGAAACCTTTATATCGAGGATATCTCCGATATTGAGATCGCCGTTGCTTCCGTATACATCCATATCTATCCAGAGACGCGACATCTGAGCGTAATCGCCGATAACGTTCGGGATAGTAGTCTGATACTGCTGTATGAGCAGCGTATTCGGAATATTCTTGAACGTCTTTCCGGGATACGTATTTCCGTCTTTATTTGTATTGATTATTATAATATTCGTCTGCTGTCCGCTCATTGTCTCGTTAACGTTGGACTGGAATACAGAACTGTTCTCCTGACCTTGATAGTTAACATATACGATAAAGTTCCTGATATCTCCGCTGTCGCCTACATTCGTAAATAGCGGACTATAATTATCGCCGAAAACGATCTTATATCCGTTACCGTCGAGAGTACCGTTGAATGCAACAGCGTACTTGCTGTCGCCGTCGCCGAGCGAATCCCTTTCTCCGATATTGATATCTCCGTTGAGCATAATGATAACGTCTCTGAAATCGAATCCGTTATCGAGAAGGAAATCCATCTCGTCGAGAGTCTTCTCCGAGTTGATAGCGACCATAGTCGTCGCGAGGTAGTAATACGTCGTATTTCCAAACACTTTATAGGTATACGGGAATAATTGATCGTTATCAAGACCCTCGCTAAAGTCGTGGAATCCCTCGATATTCGCCGCGTTATCCGTCTTGAGCGGAACGTTACCGATAATTCTTATCGTATTGTCCTCGCTGATACCGCTCATTACAGATGACTTAGTACGCGCTACGAACTTCGTAGCCGAGTCGATCGTCACGTTAGTGAATTCGAAACTTCCGCTAGCTCCCATATACGATATAGCGTCGTTATCAGGTATATCCTCAACGCTTCTGTAAATATCGTCTTCGGAAAGAATAACGTTCTCGAGCTTGGTATTCTCGAATCCTACTGTTCCGCGAGCGGTAACGATAAGATTCTTAAGCGTAGCGTCGCCTCCGAATACCTTGTCACCTTCGTGTATTGCAAGAATATGTATAACGCCGCCGTAGTTACCGTCAAGAATAGCCTTTACCGACGAAAGATCGCTGTCGATGCTTATATCATTCGTAACGTAAATAGTCGGTATAGTCTCGAACCATTCGCTTCCGCTCTTTCTTACCGAGAAGTTATTGAGGGCTATAAGGTGATCTTCGCGCTCTACGGTATTTCTGTACTCGAGCGTTATATCGAAGTTTCCTGCGTCCGGTGAAATGCCGTCAACGTTGAGAATACCTTCTCCGCCGTTGCTTTCGTCTACGACGATGCCCGTAGCCGTATGATGCCAGAACGTAAACATACCTCTGCGTTCTTCGGTAAGCACGGCTCTCAAAATAGCAGTGTTTCCTTCCTCATTCTCGATATACTCGATGTCGTTGAAGCTCTCTACTCTGACTACGTGTCTGCCGTTATATCTGTGCATATTGCTCTGCGCAGTATCGGTTATTATCCAAGCGTTGATATCCTCGCCCGTAGTAATATCCGCATTGTTCTGTACCCACGCCTTTACTATTCTACCGATAGCGGGAGTCTCCGTTCCGTTATTTCTGAACTTAATGAAGAGATTCTTGACGGTAACGGAATTATCCGCAAAGCCGACAACGCCGCCCTTATAGATATCTCCTCTTATGATAGCTTTGTCTTCGAAGCTCGTGACCGATACGTTGGTAACGGAACTGATTCCGTCAACGTTACCGACGATACCGCCCGCGGTACGGCCTACGATAGCGCCGTTCGCCTTGTTATTCGTCGTAACTCTCGTAAGACTCGAATTGTTAGCGCGACCGACAATACCTCCGACGCCTACCTCGTTCTGTACGCTATCTGACATACGTATGCCGCCGTAGTTATCTACCACCGTATTCGCAACGTAACCGTTCGTGATATATCCTATCGCGCCTCCGGCATTGATACTAGCGTATATCTCGCCGTTATTCGTGATACGGTTGAGTCCCGCCTGATTTTCGGTAAACTCGCCTGCCTCGCTGAACGAGCCTCTTGCTATAGTCGTATTATCGGCAAAAGCCGCCAAGATACCGCTGTATACCGAATCTCTTATATTGCCGAGACTATGCGCGTTGAACTCAACGTCGATATTAGCTATAACGGAATCTTGAACGTATCCGAAGAGACCGGTGTACTTATTGACGTTGATGCCGCCGTTGATGACTATCTTACCGCCGTTACCGTTAAACTTTCCGTTGAACGGATGCTCAAGCGTACCTACAGGGTCGACTGCGACGTCAAACGTAAGCGTCAAGCCCTCTCTCAAGCTGAATACCGCCGTCGATACGTCTCTTCCTCCGTTGACAAGCTGTACGAAATCGTTCCACTCTTTAACGCTCTCTATGGTGGTCTTCAAGAATACCACGTTGTAGATGATCTTCTGTCCTGCGCTTGCAACCGCAGGTACGAATTCGAATCCGTCTTCGATAAGCTCTCCGTTTTCATACCAACCGTTAAAGCCTATTTCACTGCTTATAGATTTAGCTGTAAACTTGAATCTCTTTCCTGCCTGAATATCTGCATTTCTTGTAACTTCAACGTCTCCGGAGTTCTCCATAACGATTATAGACGAGTCTCTGACGCTGGTATTTTCTCCGAACTCTCTGTTCGAATCCTCTACTATCAAGAAGTTGTTGCTTCCCGTCATACCGCCGTTGTAGTCGTATCTGTTATTGGAGTTATTAGTTCTTATATACAGTTCGCCGGCTTTAGGCTCGTTAAGAGCTTTCGCAACGAGATTATCAATATTAGACTCGTTGACACCTGCAAAGAATCCGACCTTGTCGCCCTTCATATAATAGCCGAGCGAACCTATCTTTCCGAAGGTGATTATACCGTCGCGAATAATACCGCTGTTGCTACCTACGTAACCGCCGACTTCGGTTCTGTTGCTATCCGCCTGAAGAGCCGCGCCGTCGCCGACGTTTATGTCGAGATATTCTATAACGCTGTTATTCGAAGCGTAGCCTACGGCGTAGCCTACTGATTTGCTTCCTATGAAGCCTACTCCGTAAATTATCGCGAGCGAATTAATATTGATAACGCTCTGATCGTTGACGTTTCCTCCTATCGAGCCGTTATTCTCGACTGCGAGGTAACCGAACGTACCTCTCATATGGAATACGCCGTTCACGGTCATGCTCACGTTTCTGATAGAACCGTTATTGACGCCGACGAATACCGAAAGCATATTTGCTCTGTTGCTCTGATCTCCGACGTTTGCGTTGACGTTGACGTTGATGTTGTTTATAGAGCCGTTATTCTCGCCTACGAATATACCTCTCGCCTTCTTGGTCTCGAGTACGTAACCGAAACTTACCATAGCGTTTTGAGCGCCGACGTTGAACGTAACGTTCTTGATCTCGGAAGTTGCTCCGAGCGACGCTATCAATACGAATTCTTTCTCCGCAACGTTTCCGTCGACTCCGACGATATTAATAGAGTGGCTATTACCTTCTATCTTTGCGGAAAGTTCCTTCGTAACCATGTTAGCTTGGCTTGCGGCAATCTCAAGGTCGCTTTCTAGAGTGAAATTGATGTTAGCAAGCGGATAGCCTGCGTTGACGTCATAAGCTATCTGGCGCCAGTCGTCGCTGTTTTCGATAGAATTCTTAACGTTAACGTATTCGTATACGAGACCTACGGAACCTCTAGCAATAGCGATGCTGTCGCTTCCCGTAGCGTTGACGCCTGCCTGAGCATAGTTAGCGAAGAACTTGCCTACGCCGTTTTCGTCCGCGCGCTTGAATTCTATTCCGGAAGCGCTCACGTTCGCCACTATCTGCTCCGTTATCTGACCTACCATGGTGAGCACGTTGACTCCCGATTTTCCGACAGCCGTCGTAGAAGCGACTCTGTTGCCGGTAGTAGTAGTCAGATACCATAAGTTATTCGTCATCTTTTCGGTTACCGCAATACCGCCCGCAGCGTACATTGCGTCGCTCATTGTCGAGCCGTTAGCCGAAGTTATCAACGAATTATTGATATTACCTTTATTATAAGCGATAGCTCCGATATATGTCTCGGGTATCTCAGTCTGAACGCCGCTTGTATCGGTCACGATACGCTTGCTGACGCTAATATCGCCCTGACTGTAAATGATGAGATCGCTGATGCTTCCCTCTTCACCTATATATCCGAATATACCCGCATAGCCTTCGCCCTTTATCGGACTTGCTACTCTTAGGATCTTTCCGTGTCCGTTGAAAGCGCTGACGAACGGAGAAGACTCGTTCTTTCCTATCGGTTCGAGCGTTTCGCTGCCCTCGACGACGAGAGAATCTATATCGCTGTCTATCGAGAACGTTACGTTATATAGCGTACGCTTTGCGGTGTTTATATCCGCGCTGTTGATCTCTTCTACAACCTTTCTGTATTCTGCTTCGTTCGATATTATAACGTCGAAGCTGGAAATGAACGACGGAACAGTCGTAAGCGTGAGGTCGGTCCCTATCGACGAACAACTCGACATATCGCTCGAGTCGTAAACGTAGATATCCGCGTCCGACGTTACTTTGAACGAACCGTTCTCATTCGCTCTTATATCGGTGAATTCGAGGTCTCTGCCTATAAGTTTAACAACGCTCACGCCGCTTATCGGAGACATAGCGTCCTCTTTTGCATTGTCGACTAAGAGGACTGTATTGATGAGCGTACCGCTCGAAGTACCTACAACGACGTTCGTATTATTGCTTACGATTTTTGCGCCCTTATCGTATACGAGTACGTTCTCGATGAGTCCGTAGCTGTGTCCGACTATCAATCCCGCGTATCTTGTAGCCGCATTGACGTCGTCGCCCGCGCTTCCTACAGTAAATCCCTCTTCGTATACAAAGCTGATATTCTTAATTATACCTTCTTCGGTCATATATCCGATAAAGCCCGAGTACTCGCCGTATATGCTTCCCTCTTTGAACGTAAGAGTATGTCCGTTACCGTTAAGAGTAGCTTTGAATCCGTTGTCTATAGTATCGGATATTACCGTATGATTGCCGACGAGTTCGACGTCTGCGTTAAAGTCGAATACAAGGCCGCTGACGTTGAATACTCCGCTGTTTATTCTCATAGCTATTCTGATGAGATCGTCCGCGTCGTTTATAACGGTATTGAGGAATACCATCGAGTAGACGCTGCTCTTAGCGGCGGAAGATAGTTCGGTTGTCTCAGTCTTCGCGGGATCGAGGTTAGTTCCCTGCGAATCGAGAAGTCCGAAATAAGGAGCCGTTCCGTTATAGTCGGATCCGAAAGCAGAGCTTATCGTTATCTTATTACCGTTTATAGCAGTAGCGTAATCGACGCCTATACCTCTGTCGTCGTGCGGCTTATGGATATATACGGTATTGAATATGCTATTAGCCTCGCTAGCCGAAGGAGCGACGATCGCAGATTTATCCGCAAGGTAATCCGTTACGAGATATACGCCTTCGGAATTGAGAACTGCGCCCTTAGTATTGTTATTACCGACGATACCGCCGAATCTGTTCGGATAGTTGATCGGCTTATCGGCTCTGTACTCTACAACGCTGTTTTTGATAGTTCCCTCGTTGACGCCGGCAATAGAACCCGCATAGTTCCAGAAGTCAAAATTATTCGTCTTGACTACGAGCTTAAGATTTTCGATAATTGCGCTCGAAGCAAGGTAAGCGAAGAATCCCGCGTTACCGCCGCTACCCGCCTTTATCGTGACGTCTTCGCCGATAGTGACTGTGTGACCCTGCGCGTTAAATCTAGCCTTGAACATCGAAGAGAGCGAACCTATGGACTGGAATACTCCGCCTTCGACTCCCGCTTCGAGAAGCGATGCCGCGTCTATATTGATATCAGCGTCAAGATAGAACTGCTCCATAGAGTCTATATTGAATCCCTTGACGTTGTTCGCAAAGTTGATAAGATCCTCAAGAGAAGTCATATAAGTCTTGATAAGAGATACGGTATATATCGTAGCGTCATCGCTTATCGGATATTCTACGTTGAATCCGCTGTAACCGCTTTCCGCGTACTTGCTATTTGCGGTATGCGTGATAACGCCGCCGTACTGATTCTTCCACGGAGCGACTCTCGTCGGAAGCACGTCGGTATCCACAAAGAACGCAAGAGTTTTGTCTCCGCCTTCATAGTCGACGTATTCTACGAATAGATCGTTGCTTACGCCGCCGAGGTTGATTATACCGATATTCGGGAGCGAAAGGAAGTCCGTAGCGTTAGCGAATTTTCCGTTAACGGCAGGCATTCTGTCGTTCTGGTATATAACCCACACGTTATCGAAGACAGCCTTCTCTCCTACTAAGCCGGCGAACGCGCCGACCTTATCGTTCTTAAGATTGTTATAATCCTCTATATCGTTAAGTTTCGGGATATTCGCCGAATCGGCATCGTTCCTGAATTTAACGAATACGTTATTTACTTTACCGTAAACGCTACCTGCGAAACCGCCTGCGCTGACCGCCGCAATACTTCCGATATTTGCGTTAACGTTGACAACGATATCGTTGACTACGCCGTGCTCTCCGATTATTCCGAAGAGACCCGCGTTAGCGCCGTTGATATTCTTGTCTATAGTTATGCTGTGTCCGTTACCGTTGAATACGGAGTTGAAAGCGTACATGTTGCCGAACGGTACGAAGTTCTCCTTTGCAAGAGTATTGATATCGTCCACTCTCTGACCTTCAACGCCGATGACTATATCGGTATAAAGGTTGATGTTGATATCGTAGAAGAGATCGAACTCGTTGACAGCGTTATTTACTTCCGAGAATTCGTCACCGTTGTTGATGTCGAGTTTGAAGTTAGAGAATACGACTACTCTGTTCGTATCCTGACCGAGAGTCTTGAGGTCGGGTCTGAACGTATACTTTCCGTTAACGTACTCGAGCTCGCCTTCCTTGAATCCTCTCGAGTAGCTTGCGGCTTCTGCGCTCGCATTGACGGAAATGTTAAGTCTCGTCGTGGTAAGATTGCCGACGGTGTCGTTATCGTCGTTTTCCCACGAAATATTGAGTTCCTTATCTATTACGGCTCTGAATTCGTTGACTCCGGGCAGATTATCCTGCGCTCCCAATTTCAACGAGAACGAATTGGTCTTTATGAACCAAGATCTCGGGATATCGAGCGTCTCGGGATATTCGAAGTACATTCCGACGGCTTCGTCCGCTATCGGCTTATTCTTGAGATATACCGCTATTCTAGCGCTCTCTATTCCCTGTTCCGACGAACTGCCGCCTCCGCTGAGCTCGAGCGACTGCTTAACAAGAGCGCCGCTCTCGGGGTCGAATACGTACGTGACGGCTCTGTTAGTTCTCGCAAGAGCCGACGTCTTATATCCGTATGCCGAAGCCTTAGACGTAATATTCGCGGTATCGGTCATATTTCTGCCGCCGATAGTACCGTTGATATTTACTATGATACTGTTATTCGTAGCGTTGTTATCGTATACGAAACCTACCGCTACGCCTTGCATACTGTCGTTACCTGCGACAATGCTTCCGTCGACGTTCAGCATTGCGGAAAGTATGTATCCCTTCTCAAGCGCGCCGTCAGCCGTATTGATATTGCTTCTATCCATATTTACTATGAAGCCCGAAGCGATCTCCTTAGCGCCTATAATACCGTATACGTTAGCATTGACGTCATATATGATACCCGACGCGTTGACAGCGACCGCAGCCGCTTTCGAAATATTCTTTCTCAGCGAATCTGCGCTCCAGTTGATAGTAGAACTTCCTATATAACCGTTACTTTCTGCCGCAATACCCGCAAAGATAGCGTTATCGTCCTGCGTCGCAATATTGTCTACGTCAGCGATTATATTGGTTATTATATTATTATTTATACCGACTACGCCGCCGACTTTAGGAGCGACTATATTACCGCTGACGGTTACGGACGCGTCGACAGAAGAGTTGAGACCTATTATAGTTCCCGATCCGTCCTCGGCGTTGAGTCCTGCGATACCGCCCGCAGCTATTTTACCTTCTATATTCGAATTAGCCGCAACGTTCGCGTAAGTGCGGTCTATCCTTCCGTTATTAACGCCCGCTACCGCGCCTGCGTAGTTAGCGACGATAGAGCTGAAGATAGCATCGTTGCTCGCCAGCGTTACGCTGCTCAGCGTGATAACGCCGTTAACTCTGTTGATACCGGCTATAACGCCTACGCCTTCGAATTCAGTATTATCCTGAGCCGCCTGTATCGTACCGTAATACGTAACGTTGACGTTACTGATAATACCGTTATTCTCTCTTACGAGCAATGCCGAATATTTTTCCGTAGCTTCGATATTCGCCCTTACTTCTATATTGACGTTCTGAATTCCTCCGCTTGTGTCAATAGTGTTGAATATCGGCTTAGCGCTTACGCTTTTTATGCCCGCCGTACTGATAGTGTGATCGCGGCCTTTGAGTATATGTACGAAATTGTTTATCGGTTCCCATGCGGCATAGTCTTCTTCCGTAATAACGAGATCGTTGACGAGCTCGAACTGAAGACCTCTTACTATACCTCTCGAGAGAAGACCTACCGCTCTCAAATCTCTTAATGAGGATACCTCTCTCTTTGCGTGAACTACCGCGTAGACCTTACCCTTTATATTACCTTCGAGCGAAAGCTGACCGTTAGCGGCGCCCGCAACTTCGGTAGCGCTCGTAAAGTTCTCAACGTAACCGTAGAAATCGGTTCTTACAGCCTCGAACTTAACGCTTCCGTCTCTTGCGACTACGCTTACGCCGTTCTTGTCGTTAGTAGAATTGAGGTTGTCAAGATACATGATATTGAATACGTCGCTTGAACCCTCTACCGACGAATATCTCTCTCCGGTGAGTATGATGCTGTTTTTATTTCTGTTTACTATCCATACGTTATTGATATTGTCCGCGTTATCGTACGTATTGAAGAAATAATAGATGTTTTCCTTGAATACGGACGACGTGGTGCCGACGTTAAGATTGATATACGCGTCTATTACGACGTTAGATACGATACCATTGTTCTCGCCCGCTATTACGCCGGACTTGGTTCTCTCGTCAAGATGTACGGAACCTACTACAGCGTTGACTGAATCAATGACTCCGCTCTCGGCGTTAAATCCCGTAATTACGCCCGAATATGCGGTCGGCGACGAAGATATAAGAGTTACGCCTCTCGTATTCGACAGATTTGCGTTCGCGTCTATCTTACCGCTTATTCTGCCTTTATTGACACCGGTGAGAATACCTGCGTACGGATTAGCTGTAATATTTCTTTCCGCGCTTCCCGTAAAGAAAAGCCTGTTATCTACGCTGTTATAACTACTGTCGACGTAAGTGCCGAGATCTATAGTTCCTCTATTGTCCGCAACAAGCACCGCAGAAGCAGTCAGACCGTCGCCGATACTAAATCCGCTCGCCGTTGCGCTGAAGCTTCCGTTTACTTCTATATTTATATTGCGTATTTCACCCTTGAGAATACCGAAGAGCGCCGCTTCCTTTAGCGGATTATCGTTCCTATCGGTATTGAACGTGACGTTAGAAAGCGTTATCTTATTGCCAGAACCGTCAAGTATACCTTCGAAAGCGTATTCCGTAACGCTACCGTCGGCGTTCTTAACGCTGCCGCCGATAGGCGTGAGTTTCGCGGTCGAAGAACCGACAGATATATTGTTCGTGAGCGTAATGTCATTGTCGATATAGAATACTATATCCTTAAAGCTCGAACCGTTATTTACCGATTCTTGGAAATAGTACCAATCGGAAGCGGAAGATATACGGTTACCCATGATTATACAGCGTATCTTCCAATCGCTGTTCGGAGTGTTATTGTTCGCAAGACTCGGGAACGTATACGAAGTCTTGCCGGAAAGAGTTCCGTCTCCGCCGGTAATATTGTTTCCTTCTCTCTTATTGCCGTAATAGCCCGCGATCGCGTACTGATCGTTGACAGCCGAAGAAACTACCGTATTGACGGCGCCGTTATCCAAAACAAAGTTGACCTGCAATCTTCCGGAATCTTCGATAGCTCCGAGCTGAGCCTGTATCTCTATAGTCTTAAGATATGCGTCTGTAACGCTTCCTCCGCCCTGACGCTTTAGCGCCGGAATATTGATCGAAGCATTATTCGACGGAGTATAGAGATATGCAACGCCGCCGTATGACGTCGTAGACTGACCTACGAACGAAACGCCGACTTTATTATTCGCGCCGATGCTGGCGTCGAAGTTATTTCTATTAGAACTTACGTAGAAGTTATTAAGAGCCGCCCCGTTGTTGTATCCGATACCGCCTGCAACGTAATATCTGGTGAACGCGTCGGAAACGTTTCCTTTTCTGAACGTCAGATTGTTAAGATTGACTGCAACGTTCGTCAGCGGTCCCTCGTTCCAACCTACCGCGCCTCCCAGGAAGAAGCTCTGCGTATCCAGCGCGGTTCTGTCGATATTTGCAAAAGATACTATAGGACTTCCTTCTACGTTGACTATAACGTCCTTTATCGTACCGCCTTTGTTCTCGCCCGCTATGAGACCGAACAACAAGTCGTTTTTAGTGTTAAGCGAAATAGTAGCGGAATCTCTTACGGTTATCTTAACGTCTTCTATAGTTCCGCCGAAGTTTTCGCCCGCGACGGTACCCATATAGATTTTACCGCTCTGAGATATGCCGTCGATTCTGTTACCGTCGATATTGAGTCCTTTTACGCGTCCGTTATTGCCGATAACGCCGAAAAGACCCGCCTTACGCTTGCCCTCTGCGGATATATTGCCTATCTTTACCGTAAACTTGTCATATGAAGAATTATACGAATCGACAACACCTTTTTCCTGACTCGGAGTCAAAGTCCCCCTGCCGTTATTAGAAGCAAGCGTATATGCAGTCGTATATCCGACCAAAGTCGCGTTGAACGGATATCTCGTCTCGACTTCCGTCTCGCCGCTCATCGTATATACCGCGGTACCCATAGGCATAAAGTTGCCTGCGTTCTCGCCTTCGTTCGGAACGATATCTTTAATTATATATATAGTCATCCATGCCGGGGTTAGGTTGTTATTCGTATTTCTTGCGACCTGGTTCCACTGAGCTACGTTGCCGATATACTTCGTAGACATGAACGCTCTTATATTCTTATTGGTAGTACCGGAGCCTTTTACTTTCACGCCGTAGCGGAAAGTATCGTCGCTCTCTATATACTGAACATACGCCTCTTCGGCCTCGTTGGAGCTGATATAGTTTTCGGAAGTCTGATTGTTATCGAACGACATGTCTCCGTTCATCCAACCCAATCTGTTAGTATAGATGTCGCCCGCCGAAATGGCAGTAAGTTCGGCGCTCTTTGCTCTCGTTATAACTCCGCCGTCATAGAACGAAGAACGGTGAGCTTCGTTGATGAAGAACGTAAAGTTGCCGAAATTCCTCGATCTCAAACTTGCGTCCGCAAGCTCCGACGGCGTCATAGCTTTAACGTAAGGCAGATACACGTTGCTGGATTCGCCGCTGAGCGTACTTCCCATCGTCGAAATATAATTTATGCCGTTAGTATCTCCGCCCTGTCTCTTTATGGCGTCATTGGTCATATTATATACCCAAACGTTAGAGTTCGATACGCTCTGTCCTCTGTTGATAAGATAAGTCTTATCATCAGCGCCGAGACCGTGTCCCGTCGTACCTATCGCAACGTTAGTAAGAGTAACGCTGTTTGCAGCATTATCTTTACCTCCCATGAGATAGGAATAATATACATTTATGGGAGCGGACGTAATGCCTTCCATAGATATTTCGATATTCGCGTTGGTGACGTTAACGTAACCGCCTCTGTGATATCCTATGAATCCGGTAATATTCGAATCGTCATTGGTTCCCAAGAACTCTCCCACAGTGGAAACCTTAATATCGATATTGCATCCCGATACCGTAAGAGACGAAACGTCGCCGATAAATCCGGAAATACATCCCGAGCCGAGCTGAGGAGCTTCGAAACTGAAATTTTCGATCCTTACTATACTGTTATTGATAGTTGCGCCCAAAGCGTCCATTCCGCCGCCCGTAGCTCCGGCAAAGCCGCCTACCTGCGTTGCGTACTGAGTTCCCGCGTCTGCGTTATTGTCGTTCTGATATCTTCTGTAATCGGTAAGAACTATCGACGGCTTTACAGTTATATCGCACTTATTGACCAGACCCGAAATATTACCGAAAAGTCCGCCGTAATACGTAATGCCGTTAGGCGTCATCATATTCTCGCCTTCGGGATCGGTAAAGCTCGTCTTTGCGTAGCTGACGTCGGCGTCGATAACGCAGTTCTCAATATCTCCGCGCATAACGTCCATAAATCCGCCGTTATACCACTGAATATTGGTTTTATTATCTATCGACGTATTTACTTTGATACCGAGATTCCTCATCTTACCGCTGAAAATACCGATAGGACCCGCTGTTACGCCGTTATTGAATACCACGACGTTCTTTACGGGATCGTCTCCGTTATTACCGCTGAACGTAGAATATAATTTATAACCTACAGCGGCGTTCGAATCGAGTTCGAATCTTCCTCTTCCGTTTTGGTCGACGTTGGACGCCGTATCGAACTTAACGTTCTCGACGACGCTATTTGTTATTTTGCTCTCGCTCTGATAGAACGGAGCAGTGCCTTGATACTTGCCGTCGTCACTAAAATATCTTGTACCGGAAAGGCCGACAAGCCTGTTCCAAGTATAGCTGTCCTTGACAAGGTACTGTCCCGAAGAGAGTCCCTGATAAAATTCAACGTTGGTAGTACTGCCTGCAGTGATATTCGCGATATTCGTAGAAACGAATCCTCCGCTTGTGATATACGAAGAATACGGCGTCTGAGTGGTAACGGTAACTATACCGTTGTCTCTTGTCTCCGCAGTCGCTACCATATCCTCTCCGAGAATACTTCCGCCCTTTAGATTGATTATCTTCGCATCGTTATCGTTAGACGTACTGATCCAACCGAATCCCGTAGGAACGCGGTATCTTTCCGTGCTTGGACCTATGCTTCTGAAATCATATAATCCGTTGTAATTGACGAGTACTACGTTATTAAACTTGCTGTTCGAATCGTTGCTGCCGCTCGTCGCTCCCGAAATAACGCCTACTTCGTTGCCAACCACGTTCGTATTATTAGAATTGTGACCGAAGAGATCGGCGCCGATAAGCGTTGACGGAGAAACGTTCAACACGCATTTATTGAAAATATTATTATTACCGCCGAGTTCACCTGCGACGCCGCCTATACCTTTCTTGCCGCTATTGCCGGTATAGTCGTGCGAAGTCGCGCTGATAGTCGCGCCGATTATATTGAATACACAGTTAGTCGAAGTACCTCCGGCATAACCGAACGCTCCTCCGACTAGCGGATAACCTTTATCTCTGTCGCTGGCGCCGGTAGCCAAAGCATAAACGGAACCGTATATATTAATATTACAGTTGTTGATCTTACCTCCGTTATACACGTAACCTATAAAACCGCCGACGGTAGGATAATATGAAGGATTGTTTATTAAGTTATTGTCGCCTCTCTTGAAATATATTGAAGTCAAAGAGTTGGGCGCGTAATAATAGTTAAGGTTCTTAATGGTCGCGCTGCCGCTCATCTCCGATATAAAACCGCCCGACCTCTGTTTCGAATACAAAAACTCAGTTAAAACGTTGGATATGACCGAATGTCCGTTGCCGTCGAACACGGTGCTTCCCTCTATTGTTTTTTGTCTGTTTATAAACTGCGCCGAAGTGATTATAAAGTCTTTTGTAAGTCTATACGTCTTGTTGTTGACTTCGCTCTTTTCAGAGCCTCTGAGACAGTAGACGAATTTAGCTGCGGTATCTACTATGTATGCTCCGCCCGACTGTTGGAATCCTAGGCTCGAAAGACTGGCGTCTTCAGCCATAGCCGTAGCGACCGCCAAGCTGTCTACTTCTATGTAATTGGAAATGTCCTTAGGCATATCCGCGAATTGAATATAAGGAAGCTTATCGGACTCTCCTCCGATATCTCCTCCGCTACCTCCTCCGATACCCGCGATAAACTCGCTCGTCAAAACAAGTCCTACCGCAAATACCAATACCATTAAAACGGTAATAGATAACTTGAACAAATTCTGTTTCTTACTCATAATTCACTCCTAAAGACACGCTTGGGCGTCCGCATTATATACACTGACGGAAGAATCATCTTCCCTATGCCGTAAATCTCTTTTTCATTGCTTTGCGTTATTATTATGAAATAATATGTGTACGCACGCACGAAAGGGTATACTACCCCCTATTATATTTGCATTATAATAATAGCATAGCAAAAATCTAATTACAATACACTTAAGAAATACTTAATTAATTCTAAATTCTTGCTAAACAATTTTTATAATAATATTCGATTTTAAGTTGTAATACTACGTTCGATCGGTAATAATTGTCAATTTTTCGATCGTCTTTACACTATTTTTCCTGATTATCTATAATTTATCACGTTCGCTTTTTGATAAACGCTCTCCGCAATTTTATAAAGCGATAAGTATTAAGAAGCGGCTTAGACGTATCATATATCCATACTTAACGCATAATTCTCGGCTTTCGCGAACAACTTATTTTTTGCGCGCGACGTCGCGCTATGCAAATCGTCCCAAACCGCCGCTCTTAAACTTTTCCGACCGCCTTGAATAGACTTTCAAAGACGGCTAATAGAGATATATTTTATCTCCGACGTTCCTTTCTTACTAGTTTTTCGCCGAATATACGGCTTAGATATTATTAAGGCCGGGCGACTCGGTGACTCCCGATTTTCCGGCAAAGACGAGTCGCCGCCTTAAAACTTTTACCGTCGGACTATTCCGACGCATTGTTACTATTACTCCGCGCTAGCCTCGACAACGTTTACGGTAACTAATATTCTCTGATATCCGCCGAGCATATTGCCGACTATGATGTAACCGGTATAGCTCTCTGCATCGGCGCTCATATCTATGAAGCTCCAAGCTACGGGAGCTATTACCATTCTCGCCGCGTTATCGTCTTCGGTTACCATAAATATCTCGTATTTATTGACGAGCTTTTCGCCCTTTACGAGCGTCAATTCATAGTTTACGGGAATAGTGTTTCCGTCCTCGTCGATGCTCTCGGTCGGTATACGGTTGTTGTCGAGAAGCATCGTTATATCCATGCTCATCCAACCTGCGACTCTGTTGCCGACGTTGAGTTTTGCATTCGCCATTCCGCCGTCATACGGCTTAGCGTCGCTATCCTGCATCGTTACGCTGGTCTCGTCTATTACGCAGTCAAGTCTCATCTCTATCTGAGCTCCGCCTTCCGGATCGGCGATATACGCCGTTACCTGCGTCGGGATACCTCTTCCCGTATACGGATTGACTACGAAATGCTTGTTATCATCGGCAAGCTTCAAAGTATCGAGTTTGATGACCTTAACGTCTATCTTGACTCTTTCTGCGAAACTTCCAAGCATATTGCCGTAAGGTACGCTGAGCGTATAGTACGAGTAACCGCTGTTAGCTCCCGATCTTGCGGTAACTGCTCCCGCATTCTTGCTCGATACGCTGCCGTCGTAACGGAACGTGAACTCGCTCCAATCAAGGCTGAGCGTTCTGTTCACGTGCTGACCGCCGTCAAGAGTGAACGCTATGTCTGCCTTTAGAGGAAGGTCGAGCGCGTACGGGTTGACAGTTATTTCGCCGTCCTCGAAATGAGCTTCCACGCCGTCTATGCTGTTATACTCGAATACCAATCTCTGTACGTCGGAACACGAAGCGCTATTGATAGAAGCGATGACCTTCTCGTTCTCGAGCGTCCACCTCACGTTGAGATAGACTCTCGGACTTCCTACTTCATGATTTACGTATTCGACGTAAAGTCCGTTCGGATAACTTGCAACGGTGTATTTATCGTTATTGATAGCGGTGAGCGGCACAGCGTCGTCTATATTTACATACGCGTTAGCTATCGTTCTATCGATCACTGTTACGCCCACGTTGAACTTCTGCTCGAGTATTCCGCTTCCGTACGTGAAGGTCACGGATTGATCGTTACTTCCCTGATATCCTATAAAGAGATTGCCCAAATTCCATACGCCTTCTACATTAGCGGTAGTTCCGTCAGAATAAGTAGCTACGAGCGTATTCGACGAGAATTCGTTTCCGTCTCCGTAAGGATCGATAGTGATTCCGGCTGTGAGGATATCTTCTTCCGAACCGATCTTGCTGAGTTTCGTTATCTCTCTGTTGATAACGTTAACAGTTATATCTATATCCTGATATCCCGCTCTCGAGTTACCTACGCGCGCCGTTATCTTCTGATTCTCCGGAGCATTGTAGCTGAGAATTATATCCCCGTAGTTCTCTATCCACTCGACGCCGAAAGTCTTGACTAGACCGTCTTTATACGTGATCTCTATGGTATTGTAGAGCTGCGATTCGAAGTTCTTATACGGATCTATAGTTACGTTATTATAGGACAGCATCGCATTGCCGTCATTGATGCTTCTGTCCTTTACCGTAACGGGCACGCTTATCTTCTGGTATCCGATCCTTCCGTTACCGACCATAGCGTCTACGTTGTATACGCCGCCGCGGTATCCCTTGAAGTTATCGGTCAGTCCGTCGATATTCCATACGAGAGTTACTTCTTCCTCTCTGCCGTTAGCGAATCTTGCAGTCGTGCTCTTCGGATAGAACGCCATATTTCTCGGAGCTTCCTCGTAAATATCGTTGACTACGATATTGTCGAGATTAGCGAGCGATACTATCGTTCTATCGGTGAATTTCACGTCAACGAGTACCGTCTGCATACCGCCCATCGAATTACCTATTCTCATCTCGATATTGTAAAGACCGCCCTTGTATGTGATACCGCTCAGCGAAGAAGTATCTACGATAACTCTTCCGCCGTCGCCGTCTTTACCGAACGTCGAATACGTTCCGTCGTCGAACTCTACGAGAACGCCGTCCTCGCCTACGTACGCCTTATCGCTCATGTAGTCTACGCTCATATCGAACGGATCGAATTCGAACGGTCCGATATGTACCTGTCTGATGACCTTACGGTCTACGTTTACAGGAACGTTTACCATCTGTTCTACGCCGTTAGGCATCTCTACGAGAGCTACCATATAGGTAGTATTTCCTTCGTAGCTTATAGCGAGCATCGTAGCGTCCCATCTGATGTTGCTGTAACCTTCTATCTTATCTCCGTTCTCGAACGTGAGATTGACGACCTTCGGGAGAGAATCTTTGTTGACGGTCTCGGTGTAAGGATTGATCTTCACCGGATATCCGATAACGCCCTCGTTTCCTGCCGCAGTATTATCCCAAGTGATCTCCGAGATAACTCTGTTGACGATATATACGGGTACTGCTATTCTCTGGATTCCGCCGATGTTATCGCCTATCTCTATATACGCCGTATAGGTTCCGCCGACAGCGTCTACGGTAACTCCGCTTGCGTCCCAACCGATACTGAACTCGATATCTTTTCCGTCGATATTGACGTACGCCTTGTTGAGATACTTTTCATAATATCCGCTTTCGTTCGGCGAACCGATCACGCTGTCCTTGAACAGATCGTATACAAATCTTCCGTTCACGTAGTCGTAGTTCGGATGCTTGCCGTTCTCGTTGTCTATAAAGTTGATCTCGTCGAGTCCTAGAACTCTTCTCGTCATCTGTACGGCAACCTTGAAGGTCTGATACGAGTTAGCGTCGCTTCCTATTCTTGCAACGGCATACTGCTTATCTGCGTGATAAGTGCCGTCTATACCGCTGAGATTCCACTCTACGTCGAGGATTTCGCTCGTGCCGTCGTCAAACGTCGCAAGCATTCTCGACGGATAGTTGTCGATATTCTTGACGTTGTGCTTAGCCTTCTCTTCTTCGGTATTGTAATTGATATTATAATACGGATCGAATATGAGCGGATAAGCAGCTTTGTCTTCCTCGACTACAGTGAGCGACTTGAGATTCTTATACTCGAACTGTACGAGAATATCGTCGACTCTCTGGAATCCTATATCGTTATTACCTACGTACGCGCTGAGGTGATACGTTCTGTTGTATCTCGTTGCTACAACGCTCTCCGCATTCTCCCATCTGATATCGACGAGCTGCGGTTCGTTGCTGCCGCTGTAACGTGCGAATACCTTATCGGGGAGTCCCTTGAAGTTATAAGCGTTATATACGAACGGCTTAGAGTATACGTAATTCGGGTCGTTGACGTCGGTCACGCTGTTGAATACGATTCCGTTCAAAGTCTTCTTGACGACTCTCACCGGTATCGTGAGCATAACGTCCTTACAAGCTCCGTTACCGTACGTGAGCGTAATATCCGCCTGCTGTCCGAAATACGTTGACTTGAGCGCCGAAGTATCCCATACGACGGTATCTCCGTCGCGCTTATCGAAGAGCATATAACCTACGTCGTTGCCGTTACCGTCTTCCATTCTTATCTGAACTACGGTTCCGAGCACGTATCCGTTCGTCGGATCTATAAGCGACGGATCTATATCCTCGCTGAAGGCTACGCCGTCTACGATTATATCGTATTTGCCATTCGTTACGCGCGGTCTTCTGACCTGCGAATTCGTAAGTATAGCCTTGATTCCGCCGTCATACTTAGCGTTGAGTCCGTATCCGTAGATAGGTATATAGTTACCGATGATCGGATCGGACTGTCTCGTATCGCTTGCCTTAGTCGGATCTATCTTGAATCCGTCGTCAGACCATGCCATATCTATCGTTACATTATTAACGGTCTTATTGCCGCTCGTGAGCGTAGCTTTTGCGGTTCTCGGAAGATCTTCGAGATAGTCCTTCTTTCCGTTGCCGTTCTCGTCGAGATCGTACGGATTGATGGTTCTGTCTCTCTTCTGCTCTTCGTTGCTGAATTCCGGAGTGATGTCTCCCGCTACTCCGTAGAAGCCTAGATCGAATACCTTGAGTATCATATCCCATCTACCGGTATCGCCTTCGAGTCTGAGTCTTATAGCTCTTATAGCTCCCGGCTTATTCGTGTCGAGAAGGATCTCTACGTACGCCGAGAATATATCGGTCGGCAAAGGCATAATACCCGATACGACTTTACAGAGCGTAGCTCCGCCCGCATTGGCTAAACCTGTTCCCGCCATCTTAACGACGTACTCTTTCAAGTAATAGGTGATAGTAGACGGATCCGAGTACTTCGAAGCTCCCGTGAATCCGAGTATCGCCTGATGCAGCATCGTAACGATACCTTCTACAAAATCGGTATTGAGGTTGACTCTTATCTGCGTACGGAGCATTACGTCTTCTCCGCTGCCCAATTCGTCAGCCCAGTAGCTCGACGCGTAGTCCTGTCTTCTATTACCGATATTGACCTCTATCGATTCTACTACCTGCGTAGTCGAGGAGTTGTTTCCTCCATCCTCTCCGAGATCCGGTCTGTTATCATTATTCTCAACGCTGTCGTTATTTCCGGTATCCGGAGTAGAAGACGAGCTGCCGCTGCCGGAACTGCCTCCGAAGAGCGCTCCGAAGTCGCTGATGTCGAGACCGAAATCATTCTTGAAGTTAAGGTTTATATCTATATCGCCAACCAAAGACAATCCTACTATCTTAGTCAGCTTAATATTAAGAGCATTCGTCTTCTGATTGAGGAATACCTTCGCTTCTACGTCTTCGCCGTCGCCGTAAACGTCGATCTGGAGTCTATTGTCCGTCGAGATCTCTTTTCCGATATATAGCTGCATATAGTGATCTTGCTGCGTCGCTATGGTGTTATTCGATCCTCTGAAGAGAACGTTGTTGATCACGCTCGCGCCCAACATACTGCCGTCGTTTGCATTGACGAGTGAATCGAGTACGTTAGCTATGAGCGAACCTACTGATGCCATATCGACAGCTATTTTACCGTTCTGGTCGATGCCGAGATTGAGATAGAATCCCGAGTACTTATTTCTTTCGCTGGAATTCGGAATGTATATCGTATCGGTGCTGAACAGCAAGAGCGCCAACTTATTGATAGATATCGTAAGTTTGTTCTTCGCCGCATTGTCGGCGGTGTGCTTACTGTCTGAGAGATCTACGTCTATCGAGAGCTCTTTTAGTCCGGTAGCGCCCGCTGTGGTCGCATTATCCGGATCTGCGTCGAATACCATCTTGAGATTAATACCGTTAGTGAACGTCGGTATCTTTCCTTCGATAGCGCTGATGTCGGTAAGTCCGCCTACGAACTCAAGAATAGCGGTTATCAAATCGTTATTCAAGCTGATTCCTATCGTCATCTCGCTGCCGACTCTTGCAAAGTCTATAACGAGCTTCGGACTTCCGGATGCGTATGCGGTAACGCCGTTATTTGCGTTATTATCGTCGAGCGATACCTTCTCGCTTGCCTGAGAAGCGTTTCTGAACGTTACTATCGAATCGTTTCCGAGACCGGGCATTGTATCTCCGAGCAGACTTCCAAGTATGCCCGCGAGGTCGATACCTACGAGTTTTATCCTACCGATACCAATCTTCTCGAGATTGATGTATACCGCGTTCTCTACGCCGTAATAGTAGATACCTGCCATGAGCATCGGATTGTTCCACTGTCCGTTCGTTCTCCTCGTCTGGAGCGATATTTCAAGAGCAAGCTGCGAATAAGCGCGGAACGCGTCCTTCGACGAGAAGTCGAGTTTACCGCTCAGCGAGAGGTTGTATCTATATTCGCCTTCGGCTCCGCTCAGAATATTAACGGACGACTTGTTCTTCGAACCCATAAGTCCCGAGAGAAGTCCCATTATATCTGCGAGCGCTCCGTCTTCCGGAGTGTGCGTCATACCGAGTGTCAGCGACGCGCCTAACGAGAACTCGAACTGACTCATATTAGCAAAGTCCATAAACTGATCTGCGTTAGCAGGTCTTACTATCGGATTTTCGAACTCGTCGTCAAACTCGAGCTTAGGAACGGTAGCCTTGATCGCAAGAGTAAGTTTACCGGTGTTGCCCGTCTTATAATTTCTGTCGAGTACATTGACCTTCACGTCGACGGAAGCTTCGTGATCCGCAGTCTTTCTTGCGAATGCGACGGATACCTCATCCATCGGCGGTATGATATCGCCGAGATTTCCTGCAAGAAGTTTATCCACGATATCTTTAACGATGCCGGTAAGGTTAGCGTTAGCTATAGCGTCGTTGAGCGCATCCTTCACGAACTGACTCGAGAGTATACCGTTGATAACTCCGCTGTTGAGAGCGAACTTGAATCCGTCCTCGTCGATAGTTAGGGATACGAGCGCCGCAATGATGCTCGTAGCTCTCGCGCTGCCGTCTGCAAGACGTACCGTGTTGCCGTCTTCGGTCACCATATCGTCGCTATCCGTAACAAGACCGTTGAGGAGTCCCATAACGTCGACGAGTCCTTCGAGTTTGATACCGGCTATACCGAGCATCGGTACGCTGATGTAAAGCGCCGAATTATTATTGATATAAGTTACGGTCAAGAGGTCAAGAACCTTGTTCGGGTTCGACTTATCCTGTATCTTGATCTCCGCAGCGAACGTCGAAGTCTCCGCGCTGTAATTCTTATCGAAGAGTTCCGCAAGCTTGAACTGTACTCTCAGCGTAGCTTCGATCTTAGTATCGGAAGTACCTGTCGAAGAGAGTACCGTGCCGTCGGATACGTTGTTGAAGAGTATTCCGAGGAGCTCTACGAGAGACATCTCTATCTTGCCGTTATTGCTCATCGGCCTTGCGAGCATATCTATATCGATCTTTGCCTCGAGGTCGATAACAAGGTTGTCGTACGTTCTGAACGCATCGAGATCGGCGGGAACGTCTACCGGCGCCGCATCTTTATTGAGTACAAGGTCAAGATCGCCCTTCTCTATTCCGAGGAATATTCTGGTCTTTCCGCCGTTTCTCGTGATCTCTATTCCGAGTTCTGCGTCGCTGACGCTGACTTCGTTATACTTGATATCCGCGTTATCGCTCTTGTTCGACGCATAAAGTCTGAACGTATCGAAGAGGTTAAGCGAATTGATCGACTCTTTACTTATGTCTACGAACTTCGATATCTGATCGATAGTCGCGCTCGGAATAATGCCTCTATTGAGGAATATCTCGAATACGTCTCCGAGTTTATCTCCTCTCAAAGCTATCTCGGAACCGAGCAATCCTATCTGTATCTTCTTAACTACAGACGTAGCGATCGTGACTATATCTCTGTACGTCAACGCTATCGTATCGGAAAGCGCAACGTTAAGTATATCGCCGGCTCTGTCTTCAAGAGCAACGTTTCCGCCGCCGGAGGTATTGTTCTCCGGCAAAGTCGGTCTTTCGAAGCCGTCTCCGACCGCAGGATAAATGAGCCCCTTGAGTAGTTCGATTATATCTACATCGTATTTAATTCTCGGCAATCCGAATCCGCTGCCGTCTATATAGATAGCCTTGAAGTCGGTATATATCGAAATCGCTTCGTATCCCGTTACCGTTATCGAGATCTTAGCCTTCGAACCGTATGCGGAGTTATCCTTGAGATAGAAGTCGTTAAAGTCGAGAACCGCCTCGATGCCTACCTTTATCTCTCTTGCCATCTTTCCGATATTGATGTCAAAACCGGTCTCGACGACATTGATGAGAGAACCGAGCCCTATGGTATCGAGTTCTTGAGCGGTAAGACTTACCGTGAGCGTCGTATCGAGTCTCAACTTGAGCTCGCTGATATCGCTGAATCCTTCTCCCGGAATAAACTTCTCGTCGACCGTAGCCAGACTTGCAGGATCTGCGCTGTCCATGGTCTCCTGCTTTTCCATTATCTCAATACCGAGACCGCCTATTCCTACGCCGATCGCAAGTCCGCGACTCAATCTTATGTTGAGACTAGCTCCGAGGTTATCCATATCTATAACGATACCCGCTACCGAATTGTCGTTATCAATAGTAATATCTATGTGGAAAATTTCCTGTATGAGCTTCTGTATATTCATCGTATTGATATTGATAGCGATGAAGTTATTGCCCTCTTCTCCGTTGGATATAGTAATTCCCGGCATAGACCTGCTGTCCATATTCGGATGTACTTTACCCGTAAGGAATCTCACGAGATCCGCTATAGTTATGTCTCTTGCGACGTTCGTTGCCGTACCTTCGAGAGCTACTTCGGATGTTTTGCCCGACGTAGCGCCGGTAATGTCGATATTGAACTGTCCGAGGAACTCAACGAGGTCTACGTGTATCTTGGACATCTCGCCGAAATATCCGAATCCGCTAAAGTCGAGATACAGATCTCCGCTGTTAAGGAGTATGTCAAGAACCGTCGAGTTAGCGTTATCCTTATCGACGATAGTTATTCTCGCGTCGATATTATTGATCTTGATATTGCTTAGATCGGATATCCTGAATCTTATGTCGATTCCGAAGTTGCCCTTGAGATGCTTCAGAGCAAGATCGATTATCGCGCCGTTATCGCCTTCAAGGTCTGCGCCCATCTTGGTAACTATCTCGCCGATCATAGTGAATATTCTCGTGAGCATCTCGTTCGTAGCGGCGTCTATAGTGAGTACGCTCGCTCCGATGATTGAGCCTATATTGATACTCGTTCCCTTGGTACCGTCGAACTCTCTGAAGGTATTTGCAAGGTTGAGCGAAATATTTTCGGTCGCGTCTATATTGACGTCAAGCGAAAGTTCGCCGTAAATACCGCCCATATTGAGAACGTCGATGAACGCTCCGTTCGCGATAGCCGCGTCTATTGCGCCTGCAACAGCTATCTCTCTCGGAACTATCTTTCCGCCTTTGCTCTCGAGTACCTCTGCGTAGAGGTTCGTGAACTTGAGCGCTACGTCTATATCCGTTCCCGGACCGTAATCGTCAAGCGGATTGCCTTCGTCGTCTATCTTGAAGTTGAGCGAAAGTATCGACTTGCCGAACGTGTTAGTCGTACCGGGCGCGGTGATCTCGCTCGGAGTGTCGATAGTGAGCGATATCTCCTTGATCTCGGGAAGCAGGTCGAGGATCGTATCGTTCTGGACGCCTGCCCAACTTAGTACTTTCTCGAATACGTTCTCGACAAGGCTGAGTCTGATACCTGTCGTATCTTCTATTCCGCCGTTGATGCTGATATCCTTGATCACTCCCATAACGAGCGAGAGTATCGCAGGCAGACTCGTATCCATTCCGCCTTCTGCGAGAGTTCCGTCTCCTTCGATAGTTACCGTATTTCCGCTGAGCGACGCGCTCATACCGCTAGAAGAGAGCAGGTCGAGTACGTTCAGCTTGAGCTGAGGATATATCTTGTTACCGTCTATATCGTTATAGTAGATAAGATCGGTGGTGATATACGCCTCGCCGTTCTTAAGTCTGACGCTTAAGATGTTTCTGTTGTTATTCGAAGCGTCGGTGAGCGCGATAAATGCGTCTATTCCCTTAAGTATTCCTTCGAATCCTACAGTATCGCTTAGATCTACGTTAGCGTATACGTCAACCTTTATAACGTTATTAAGGTTGAGCATATTGAGCGAAAGCGCGTCGTCTTTTGTAAGATCGCCGACCTTGATACCGTTCTTGTCAAACGTATCTTTGAGCAGATCGAATACCGCAAGGAGTATCGGAGTAAGGTTCGTGCTTACCTCTTTACTCTTGAGGTCGAGCTCGAGATGAGCCTCTGCGTAAAGTCCCTGAGCAAGACCGCTGTTGATACTCGAAATATCGAATGCAGCCTTGTATTCGGACTTATCGAACGCGATAGCCTCGCGACGCAGCGTAACTCTTCCGAGGTTAAGACCGACCGATACGCCGAGAGTCTTATTCTCGTCTGCGACGGCTTCGGTATATACGCTGGTCACTTCTTTCTTTTCGGTGACTACGTTTCCTTCTTCGTCAAGCACGTCGTTGCCCGCTTCGTCCTTCTTCGGAACCTCGACTATCTTAGTCTCGGTAACGTCGTTGCCTGCCGTAATGCTGTTGAGAACGAGTCCGAGTCTTGCCTCGAAGCCTACGCCTTCCTTAATGTTGAGATTAACGGAAATCGTATTGATCAACTTCTTGACTTCGCCGAGAAGTTCAGCGCTGAAGCTACCGAGCGACTCCGGCGGAATAAATCCGAATACCGCGTCGATAACGGCGCCGCCTATCTCGATTCCCATGCCCTTGTCGTTGGATATCGTAATACCCTTAAGAGCTGCGACTATATCGTTGATCTGCGAGAGCAGTTTCTGCGCGTTCTCGTCGATATTGATATCTATGAGTCCGAGACTTACGCTTTCGTTAACTTCCGTTCCCGTACCCGAAATAGATCCGAAGATACTGTCAAAGTCGATACCCGAAAGTTTGACCTTTCTGATATTGAGGAGCGGGATATCTATGTATACCGATCCGTCGGCAGCGTCTACGAACGCTTCGAGTATAGTCTTTTCTCCCTCGGTCAAAGTGAGGAGCAATTCCGACTTGACGAGGTCTTTGATATTTATGTTACCCTTAATGTTGAGCTTGAAGTTAGTGTGCGTCTCTCCTATGAGTATCTTCGCCACGCTATCTTTCATTACGCCCTCTCCGACGAGCTCGTTCATGAGCTTCGAAAGGAGCGGTTTTAACGCAAGTTCATAAGCGTCCGTATCGATATCTATACCGATAGTCGTATCGACGTGGATATCGGTTATCGACGTTATGCTTGCATAGTCGTTCTTATTCGCGTATTTACTGCTGTCGTTAATGTCGACGAACGGTATATTGACCTTGCTGAGCGAGAATCCGAAGTCGTTAAGTCCGAGTCCCAAACTTGCAACGTTCACAACGTCGCCGTATCCGAGAGCGTTCTTCTTAGCGTAACCGAGGTTAAGTCCGAGATTGAGCTCTGGAGTTCTTGCTCCGGTGATAGCGTCCGCTTTAGTCAGATTGATACCGAGTTCGATGACCCACTTCGGCAGATACTGCGCGTCGGTGAAGTCAACTCCGAAGAGAGCGGTAACTATATCTCTGACCGCATTCTCTTTGGTCTTTATCACTATTCCGTTCTCATCCGAAAGATGTATCGAACCGAGAGCGTCGAGTACTATATTGATAATAGTCGTCAACGTATTACAGCTTCCGTCGCATCCTCCGCAATCTGCTATACGCTTGTTATTCGTGTCGAAGCACGAACCGTTCGCGATACATGCCGCGTTCGTACATCCGCAGGCGAGAGCCGTAACGGCTCCGTCGAGGCTTACCTCGGCGCTACCCGTTATTCCGCCTATGAGATCGCCTATTCCGCTCTCCGGCAGCGCTATACCCATTACTTTTACGCCGTACGCGTTAAATATCGGAGCGTCAACGTAAAGCGTCTCGCTGATGCCTTCGAGATAGGCTCTGAGAACGAGCTCTTCTCTTCCGCTGCCTTCTCTTATGAGATATACTTTTACCATTACCTCGCTAAGTTTGAGCGAAGCGATGTTGACGTTTGCTTCGAGATCTATTCTGAGCTGACCTGCAACAACGTCGTCGATATTCGTCGGAAGGTTGATTCCGAGATTCTTGATGTTGGACAGGTAGTCTCCGCCGAGAATACCGTTCACGATAGGAGCGAATATCTCGCCCATCGGAGTAGTCGCCTCAAGACCGTCTCCGCCGAAGCTGAAATCAATACCGAGCGAAGCCTTTGCGTATACGTATTCGATATTGTTAACGTCCGTATAATCGTTCTTGTTTACACCGAAGTTATTCTTCGTCGGCGAAACGTTGTTTATCTTTATAGTAAGTTTAGCTACGTCGCCCTTGCTGTTCTCGCCTACCGAGATTCCGAGCGATAATCCGTCGCCCCAGTTTATTGATACCGCAGGACCGCTCTTCTCGAAGAACTGAGCCATGCTTCCGAGTTTGATATCGAATATAGCGAGAACGTTGCCGATGATAGCGGAACTCGTACCTATCGAAACACCGCTGTTTCTAAGCTCGATACCGCCGATATTCATCAGTATGAACGATACTATGTCGACACACTTGCCGTCGCAACCTTCGCAGCCTTCGTTCCTTACCATCTTGCCGCCCTCGTAATGGAAGCAAGACTTGCTCTCTACACATACGGCGTTAGTACATCCGCACTGCGGAGCTGTCGGCTCGGTATTTCCTTCTCCTTCAAGAGCAACCTCATTTGCAGTATTCGTTCCGAACGCTGCGCCGAGGATATCGGAAATATTGAAGCCCGTGAGCGAGAGTTTAGTCGCCTTTTTGTTCTTATCGAGCAGCCACGGGATATTTACAAGAAGTTCGTCGTTCTCTCCGTCAAGTATCGCGTCGATAAGAGTTTCGCCGTTAAGGATGATACTTAGTCTCGCCTGCAATCTCGAAAGGTCGAGTATATCGTCTAGAGCGAGCGCCGTATCTCCGCTGAGAAGTTTACTGATAAGAACGTCGAGAGGCTGTATTCCGATATTCGCGTTAAGCGCTATCTTGATATTGCCTACAAGATCCTGACCGCCGTTTGCTATAGCGATATTGATAGGATCAAACTCGTCATTAATGGGGAGATCTCCGAGGAACTTACCGAGTATAGATATGATAAGTTCGTTGAGAGAATATTCTCCGCCGAGCATCTGATAATCGAGCGAGATTTCGCCGCCGAAGTTAATGGTTCTCATTTCGCTGATATCGATGAACTGCGAAATATTGCTTACCTTACCTACGAGGCTCTTAACGTCGCCCGTTATGTTGTAATTCTTTATTGCGAGCGAGAGCGACGTCTCAGTCGTGCTTCCGCCCTGCGAGAACTTAGCGCCGAGAGATATTATCTTCTCCGTAAGCCCTATCGTGAGATTAGCGTCGGATATCTTAATATCGTCTGCCTCCGAGAATATGTCCTTTCCGACGTTGAGGTCTTCAAGGAGCTTATTGACGGATATTTCCGCAAGATTGATAGCGAGCGATCCGTACTGACCGAGCGTTACGTTCTTGAGCAGTACGAGAATAGCTCCGATATTGAATCCGCCTGCTTCGCCTTCCGGAGGAGTAGTCGGGTCGGTAGTTCCCTCGCCCTCAAGCGATACGGTATTCTCGTCCGCCTTAGGTACGCAGGTACATCCGCATCCTTCGCTGCATGCGAGTCCGTCGCTTCCGTCTACGCGGTAGCAAGTACCGTTGGCGATACAGAGTTCATCGCTGCATCCGCATACGAACTTATCCGGGATCGCATTATCGAGCACGTCGTTAAGAATAGATACGAGATCGAAGTTCGAATACTTGATCTTGAGCGCATCGTCTATTATCGGGAGCGAGATCGCTACCGTACCGCCGTCAAGTTCGCTCGAATAGAAGATAGTAGCTATCTCTTCGGGGCTCGTAGTACCCGTCTTAACGGTCAGTCCGAAGTATACCTCGAGCGAGGTAAGAGATATCTTTCCGGGATTGAAGTACTGCGTTCTCGTGAAGTCGAGATCGAATCCTTCTATACCTGCGTTAACGTCTATATGGAGATTGTACTCCTTGTCTATATCCTCAGCCGCTATGAACTTGAACGCTTCGTTGATAAGATCCGTCGGAAGCGATTCGTTGCCCATTATCTTCAATACGCCGTTCACGAGTCCCGAAAGTCCCGCTTCGCCCTTGGTCATACCTACGCCGAGAGCTATATCCGTCGAAATAGAAATTCTGTTGAGCTCGTTGACGTTGAGATATTCGCTAGCCTTAAGAGCCGAAGTGATATTGTTCTTTCCGACTTTGAGCGCGAAGCCGTAGAGCGAGAGACTCATAGTAGTATGAACGGTCTGCTCGGTGCCTGCCTGCTTAGGATTGAGTATCGACGCCTCTATCTTTGCGCCGAGTCCGCTGTCGCCGAGCTCAACGTCGCCTATCGAACCTTCGATATTGAACGTTATCTCGTCGATAACGATATCTACGCCCATAGCTCCGAGAAGTATTCCTATGAACTCGGAGGATACGGCTATAACTATCTTATCCGCATGGATACTAGCCTTGACTATATCGTTGGCTTTTCCTATCGGAGTTTCGTTCGCCACAGTCGAAGAATCGTCCGCGAGCGCGACTTCAGAGCCTGTCGCTCTGCCGATAGCGCCCGAAAGGATCTCTGCGAGGTTGATCCCGCCTACCTTGACTTTCGGCAAACCAAAGTAGCTGAGATCGACGTAAATGTCGCTCTCTTTCATGAATACGTTGAGGACTGTCTTATTATCCTTATCGTAAATGCCGAGATGTATCTCGAGATTTCCGACTACGTCCGATATCATTTCCTTGAGGAGGAAGTTCGTATCTCCGGAAGCTATGAACTCTCCGATCCTGGAAAGGAATGCAAGACTGATATTTGCCTCGAGTATTATGTTGTATTTACCGTCGAGTCCCGAAAGAATATTGAGTCCGAACAAGTCGTCAAGTTTCATATTCTCGGGAAGTACTCCGTTAAGGAGACCGCCGAGCGGTACGTTGAGATTTCTCTCGCCTCCGGCAAGAGAGCTGAAGGTAACTTCGCTTTCGAGCTTGAAGTTCACCGTCTTGTCTTTGCTGAGACGCGCAAACATATCCTCGTCGAAGTGTATCCTATCGTTGAAGTTGAGTTTGAGTCCACCGACAGAGAGCGAAAGTTCGTTATCTTTTATATTGCCGATGTTGAACTTAGCAAGCACGTCTATCGAATTGAGTCCGCCTTCTAGGTCGATGCCGAGCTCTGCCGAAACGTTCGGAAGCTCGATGCCGAGATCGACGTTGAACTGTTCGAGCACCTTAACGAGTACGTTATCTATGATGCTTACGACAAGATCGCCCTTACTGTCTATACTGTCGTCTTTACCTATAGTTATCGACTTGATGAGCTCGAATATGAGACCGACTATATCGACGTTGTTTCCGCCTTCCGTCGTGTCTCCGCCTTCCTCTCCTTCAAGAGATACGGCTGGGCCGCCGACCGTGCCGAGTATAGCTTCGACGAGTTCGGCAACGTCTATCGTGTCGATAAGAACGTTGATATTCGCCTTAGGTACGCTGAGATAGATATTGTTCTTCTTGCCGTCGATTCCGAGGAGGAATACCAACGAACCGTTCTCGGTACCGCTGTCGGTAAGAGTGATATCTCTCACTTCGATAATGACGTGAGTCTTCAGGAGCTCTGCGATAATGAGATCGGTATCAATGTTGTTGAAATCGAATCCGTTCGCAAAAATTCCTCTTATATCAATATCGCCCGCGATCTTAGCTCTGTAACGCGCTTCGTTCTGCTCCGCAACGTCTATAGCGGACGGAACCGTATAAGGAACGAAGTTAGGATCGTCCTTATCCTGAGCGTTGCCGTTGATAAGGTCGGAGATTATCTTGGTGAGATCGAGTCTCGCGCCTTCGTTGAGTTTCCAACCGAGCTCGAGCGCCACTTCGAAGTGGACGTTCTCCGCGTTCATTATATCGTTATATATACTCTTATCGAATACTATCTTTATCGGATTAACGGTATCGATATCCGCCTTAATGAGACCGAGCCCTATCTTTGTCTCCTTATTTCCGTCGAGAGCTATCTCGATCATACCGCCGATACTGTCGTTTCTGTAGTGGATACCCGCGGAGACGGAAGCGTCGTCGGATATTACGTTATTTACGATATCCATTACCTTAGTCATCGTATCGTCCGTGCTGTCTATGAGCGAAAGAATGGACTTGATGAGCTGACCGGTGATGGTTATCGTAGCGCTGTCCGCGTTGAGAATTACGGAGAGACTTCCCTCGAGTTTTCCGAGAAGCTCGGCGATATTTATTCCGCCTTCTTCAGGAGGAGTTTCACCGCCCGTCGTACCGTCGCCCTCAGCGAGGCTGACGACGTCGTTCAATGCGGTAGTACCGCCGAAGAGCGCGTCGAAGTCAAGACCGCTTGCCTTTATAGGAGCGATATTGATGAGACTGCTGAGATCCGCGTACAGTTCGCCGTTCGAACCGTTGATATATACCGTGATTATGTTGTTTTTGCCTTCAACTTTGCTATAAGTATTGTCGGCATTCTTCGTAACCTCGTAAACTTCGAGATACGCTTCGATAGAAGCAAGGTTCGTAATGTTGACGTTCGCCTTGAGGTTGAACTGGTAGATACCGTGCAAGAGCTTCGGTATGGAAATATCCAGACCTTTGTTTCCTTCAAGGAGCGAACCGAGAACTCCGTTGATTATAGTGTTGAAGGTATTATTTCCTTCGCTGTCATTACCGCCGAGCGAAAGATCAGCTATACCCGAAATATCTACGCCGAGCACCGTCTCGTCATAGTTGTGGTAACTGTCCTTATCCTCTATCGGCTTGACGATATCGCCTTCCGCAAGCGAAAGTTTGAGACCGCCGAGCTCGATCTTAGCGCCGTAACCCGCGCCGGCGTTCTCTTTGATCTTCGCCTGAAGAATAAGACCGAACGCATTTTCGTTGTCTGCAATCTCTATGATGCTGTACGAATGATTGCCGGCTACGTTACCGATCATATTCGGATGGTTGACGGTAAGACTTATATCCGTCTTGGGAAGACCCGTCAAGTCGTCTGCGCCGAGCAGTTCGACTATGAGCGCGAGGAAGTTCTCCTCGAGTCTCAAAACGGTATTGAGCGTTGATATCTCGACGCCGTTTACAAGAGCAAGGATAGAGCCGACGTTGAATCCGCCGCTTTCGCCCTCTGCCAAAGCTACGGGCTCTTCCTGTTTAGGCGGATTGATGACCTTATTGAGTTCGTCCTCGATATTCAAGAGTCCGTCTATCTTTATCTTTGCGCTATCTTTGTTCACGCTAAGGAGCGGAACGTTGACGTAGACCGCGCCTTCTTCGTAGTATATCTCCGCAAGCGTCTCGAACGCGCCGGAACCGTATGCGAATCTGACCTCTACCTTAAGGTCTACTTTGCCGATTCCGATACTGACGCTTCCGTTCTCGCCTTCATTAAGGCTGAGACCTACGCCGCCAGCTATGTTGAGCTGGAACTTGATGTCGCGCGCCTGACCTTCCGGAATTATCGTAAGAGCGAGGTTCTTGAGAATATTGCCGAGACTCGACGCTACGTTGAATTCTTCGTCGGACGTGTTAAGACCGATTCCGAGCGAAAGTCCTACCGACGCGTAGATATAATCGCTGTCGAACGTAGGATAAGTATCCGTATTGAATACAAGTTCTCTCAAATCGAGAAGTTCTTGATCTACGTCTTCTCTTGCCGAAAGTTCTATGTCGTGGAGCGAAATAGCTATCGAAGTTTCGGAATCGATCCCTGCAGAAATCGTCAATCCCTTGCTGTCGATATTGAATACTACCTCGACCTTTTGATCGCTTATGTTCTCAAGGATGTCGGCATAACCGATACTTTCGAGAAGTTTTACTATTACGGTAAGCGGCATACTTGCGGTAAGTTTGATTATTTCGGTTACCGCGTCTTCGCCCGCTTCGCTATCGTTCTCTCCCTCGAGGTTAACGGTTTCGCTGCCGTTCTCTCCGTTCAAGAGCCCTCTGAATTTACTCGTAAGGAGCGAACCGAGATTGAGCTGATTCTTGATGATCATCTTATCTCCGTTATCGGACATGAGGTTCAATATCGGAGCGTCGAGAGCAAGAACGTCCTCGCCGAAGTAGTTCGAGTTGTAATATGCGTGGACAAGAGTCGAATTGTCGGAAGTATCGCCGCCGATATTAGCCCTTATTCTCGCGCTGAGTTCTATAAGAATATCGTTATTCTCGTTAGATACGAACTTGTTGAAGTCTATCCTCATATTGAGGTCTATTCCGAGTTTAACGTTTACGTTGTCTTTGAGCGTAATGAGTCCGCTTTCGATTGTAGTGCCGTTGCCGATAAGTTTTTCGATCAACTTGCTTACGCTGATTATATTTCCTGCATAAGCGCCGTCGGCTTCGGATTTACCGATATTGATAGCGACGTCTCCGCTGAACTTGATATTGAGTACGGTTTCATCCCAAGACTTGAATGAAGCCTTCTCTTCTTCGGTAAGAAGTTTTCTGTTTAGCTTGATACCGAGATCGCCGACTTCGAGTCTTACTCCGTATCCGTCGAGCGCGCCTACCATATTGATGCCGAATATTAGTCCGAACGCATTGTTCTCAAGCTTCAATATCTCGTACGCTTCGGTATTGTTCGGATAGTTCGGATGTCTCAAGACAGCCATAACGTCAACCTGCGGAAGAACGAGATTCTCTATGCCGAATACTTCCATAATGCTGGTAAGAAGCGATCCTACGGCAGTGATCGTCGTCTCGAGATTTCCTATAGATATTCCGCTGAACGCGCCGAGAATAGTGCCTAAGTCGATATTTCCGGTCTCTCCTTCAGGCGGAGTAACGGTATCGCCGTCCGCCGCGAACACTTCTTCGCCGCTGCCGCCGAGCCCTATGAGTTTCTCAAGATCGAGGAGGTCTATTACCTTAGCGTTAAGACCTATTTCCGGAACAGATACGTAAAGTCCCTTGTCTTCGTACGCAATCGTTGCGAGAAGCATCTCCTCTTCCATTGAGTTCGTCTTGGTGTATACGTCGATTCTCGCGCCGAGGCTCGAAATTATCGACTTGATGACGTTAGCGTCCATCTTAACGCTGCCGTCGATTATTCCGCCGAGGAAGTCGTCCTCAACGCTCAGACCGAGATTAGCCTTGACGTCGAGTCTTATAGCGATGCTTTCCTTAGCTCCCGGGGTAAGCGTAACGGCAAGATTCTTTATTATAGAACCGATGTCGATGCTTCCTTCGCCCGGTTTGATGAGCGAGCCGATGCCGGAAATTATATCGTCGAGATTCCAAGCGTTCTCGCCGGTCGTGAGTTTAAGACCGAGCTCGATATCGACGCCGACCGTCTCTATTTCGCTGAGGTACTTATATCCTGCAGCCTGAAGCTGAGCTACGTAGTTATTTTTGTCCTTTATAGCGCTGTTATCGAAATGCAGGTCTATATCGGTCATACCTATATGCAGATATGTATACTTGTCGACTCTTGCGTCGATAGACATGAAGCTGTCAACTAGCGACGAGTTGAGTTCGAGTTCGATATTCTGATCGGTAACGTTCTTGAATATGTTGGCAAGATCGGAACCGAGGAGATTTACAACTACGCTGAGCGGTATACCTGCAACAAGCGTTACGACGTTGGTCTTGAGTCCGTCGAGACTTACCGTCTCGTCTTCGAGCGCAACCGTTTCTTCGACGCCTATCTTAAGAGCCTTTCTTAGCTCGCTCGTAAGAATACCGGCAATATCTACGTCTCTTGCCATTATCTTAGTCGTATCGCTTGCAAGACCCATAAGTCCGAGATCTACAGCGACTATATCGCCTGCGAGCGAATTGTATTTGATGCCGATGAGAAGCTGCTTGTCATTGCCGCCGGAAATATCTGCGAACAAATTGACTCCGAGAGCGACCTCTATATCATTATCGAGGTTAGTTGCAAAACCGTTAAGATCGATATACATCTCTATCTCGGCATAAAGTCTCAAATCGAGATTTTCCTTTATTTCAAGCGGAAGATTACCGAGACTTCCGTCGATCATTCCGAGAATTCCCGAAAGATTGAGAATATTTCCGATATATCCGGTATTGATATTTGCATTATCCTGTCCTATAGCGACGTTGAGATCCATATTGAACTTGATAGAAAGTTCCGTCTCGTCCCAATTCCTGACGCCGTAGAAGGTATTGTTCACGTCTGAAATATCGCCTATGACTTCTTTATCAATGGCAAGATTGAGATCGCCGAGTTCGAGTCTGAAGTTATAGTCGCTATCGTATATGAGCTGAGCTCCGAGGATAAGTCCCAAGGTATTGCTTTCGGGAACTATTACTTCGTACGCTTCGTTTTCTGCTCCGACATAGTTCGGATGTCTGAGTACTGCCCATATCTCGCCTGCCGGCAGTCCGAGCGAAGCGCCGAGAAGAGTCTCGATAATATCGCTGATCGAACCGGAAAGTACGGATACGAATATCTTCATATTGCTTATTTCGATCGTATTGATAAGACCGAGATAATCAGCTATATCGACAGTGTTTCCGGTAGCTCCGCCGTTGCCTTCGAGAGCGACTTCGCCGTTACCTGCCGAACCGCCTATACCTATGAGATCTTCAAGGTTGAGCGCGTCGTCGATCCTCATATTGATATCGAGCGACTCTATCTTGATGAAGAGCGAAGCGTCCTTGTATCCGATAGCGATGAGTTCGCTCCATTCGTCCGTATTGAGTTTCGTCTCCATAACGAGCTTGAACTCAATGCTCTTGAGCATGCTCTTTATGTCGATATTGGAAATGTTGCCGAAATCGAGTCCGCTGAGATCTACTCCGATACCTGCGTCTATAGCGATCCTTGCCGATACGTCGTTGCTCTCGCCGTTAACGCCGACTCCGATCATAAAGTTCTCGAGTATCGAGCCTATCATCTTATTGATGTCGGTCACGTTTCCTTCCGCGTCCTTGATCCCGCCGATCAGCGCGCCTATGCTGTTGACCGTTTCCGTAATGTCGAAATCTTTATCGGACGACTTGATATTGAGTCCGAGCTTGAAAGAAGCTCCTATATTCTTTATCTCTTTTACTTCGACGTATTCGCTCTCGTCGATAGCGGGAGCGTCGCCGTTGACTTCGAAGTCGCGAAGTCCTATATGGATACCAGTTCTCGCATCGATATTAACGTCGATATTGATACTGTTTTCCTTAACGTTTATATCGAGCTTTATGTTCTCTTCGCTGATATCCTTTATGAACGAACCGTATCCGTAAACGTCGAGAACGCTGATTATCGCAAACAGCGGTATTTCAGCGACTATCGAAAGTTTTCTGCCGCTTGCCGCTTCGCCGTCTGCAAGAGTTACCTCGCCGTTTTCCTCTCCGTTGATAACCTTTCTGAGCATATCCGTGAGAGTCTTATCGAGACCGAGTCCAGCATACTTTATCTTATTTCCTACGCTCTTATTTCCGTTTGCGTCGCTTATCGTATTTCCGACGAGTCCGAGGAGCGGTATCTCTGCAAAGAGTACGTCGCTGCCCTCCCTCGCAGAATCGTAACGAGCGCCCAAAAGAAGCTGTCTGTCGCCTTCTATATCGGGAGTAATATCCGCGTATAGCTTGAGATCGAGAAGCAGTTTGATCTTGTTGTCTCCCTCGAGGAAGTTGTTAAGATCGAGCTTTAGGAATATCTCTGCGGAAAGTTCGAGTCCGAGATCGTCGGCAAGAGTAATAAAGTCGTCGGTGACGTTAGCGCCGAGGAGCGAGTTGAGTATACCCGCTATATCGAAAATATTACCGCTGTACGCGCCGTCCGCGTGCGTTCTTCCTATCTTTATACCTATATCGCCTGCAAGAGCTATGCTTACTTCGAGTTCCGTCCAATTCTTATAATCCGCGATATTCTTGCTTTCGAGAGCCGTCGCTCCTATCCTCAGTCCGTTGACGCCGATTCCGACCTTTACTCCGCCCTCAAAGCTGTTGGTATCTTCGTTATAACCGCCTGCCGTGAGCGAAAGTTTTACGGAAGCTCCGTTAATGGTATCGAAAGTGATCGCCGCGCCTATCTCGAACGACGGGATATCGGGAAGTACTATATTCAATCCGAAGGATGCCAAAAGCGTCTCGAGCTTGAATCTGTCGAATACGCTCGACACGATGTCTATCTTACCCTGTTCGAGAGCTATGGTAACGCTCTTGAGAGCGGAGCCTATAGCCTCGATGACGTTACCGAGCGCGCCGTCCATATCAACGATGCCGTCGGCAAAAGCCGCAGCGCCGCCGCCGATCATTCCATTGATCATCTCGACGAGACCGACGTTGTCAACGTAGTAATTCGCGCCGAGAATAGTCTCGGTCTCGAGATAAGCCGTATCTGTTTCGGTATCCGCGTCGTAGCGATAAGCTATTCCGACGAGCTTCTTATCAACGCTACCGTCGCCGTTTAGAGCGTAGAGATTGATATCGGCTTCGAGGAAATCGAATACTATAGGATTCTTTATGCCTATGCCGCTTGACATATCGAGTATGTTATTGATGTCTACAGCCGCGGCGATCTCGAGCCTTACTCCGCCCGAAAGTTCGTCTTCGTGGAAATCAATATACATCGAAAGCTCGTCAAAGAGCGTCCTTACTATATCGGGAAGCGTCACGACGTTCGAAAGGCTCCTCAAAGTATCGGTCAGCGACAGTTCGTTATCTGCGCCGAGAGTTATATCGAGACCTATACCGAACGAAACGATATTGCGTCCGTCGTAATCTTTAGAAAGATTGATAACGTTATAATCCTTTCCGAAATCTTTTGCAAAGATCGAACCTCCGTTGACTCCTATCTTGAGTCCGGAAAGCTGAACGCCCGCCTTCATTACGGCTTCTCCGTTCATCTTTATGTCCGTGAAGAGTCTGAAAGTACCCTCTTTGAGAGGATCGTCCGAATTCGAAGCGAGTTCGATAACTATATCCTGAACAAGATCGGTGATCGAGCCGAGAGTATCAGGCAGTTCAACGCCCAACGCATCGAGAACTATAGCGAGTACGCCCGAACCGATAGCGAGAGTTACGTTGCCCTTTCCTATCGTGGCGATTATCTCGTCTTCGACGTTAACGCCTTCTCTTGCTTTTATATTCTTAATTACCGTATTGATATCGCTTGTACCGAGCTGAGCGATAGCCGCGTCGACCGCTATAGCTCCCATATCGAGCGAACCGTCTTCTTTAGCGTACGACAAAAGTATGTCGCTAAGTCCGCTAAGCGGACCGTTTTCGCCGTTTGCAAGAGCCGCGGACGCGCCGCCGTTCATAATCGTAGAAACGAGTTCGTCGACGCCTTCCACCTTGACCTTGTTGATGCCGAGAAGCGGCAAGTCGAGATATAAAGCTCCGCCCGAAAGCGCAACGTTGAGAAGCGCCGACATCTTTTCATATTCGCCGTCTCTCATAACATAGAGATCGAGACTGAGCATGATCTCTGCGCTCTCTATCAATATTCCAATGAGTTCGTTAGTATCAAGATTGTTGATATCCTGCTCTTTGAGCCAATTAACAAGTCTTGAAACGGGGAGATTAGCCTTGAGTCCGAGGTTGATAGCTCCCGAGATATTACCGTCGTTACCTACAGTAACGCCGCTGAGTTCCGGAATTATGCTTCCGAGAATATTTCCTAAGGAAACGTCCTTGAGCTGCTCTACAAAGAGCATTATATCCATTCCGAGTTCGACGTTCTTATCATCGTTCGGATCGGCAAGGTCTTGATACGATTCAAGTCTTCCCATATCCTTTCCGAGGAATTCTTCGCTTGGCTTAAAGTCGTCTATCGAAACGTTAGGAAGACCTACCTTTAGCTTATTGAGCGCAAGCTCTACAAAAGCGGTCTCACTGTTGTCAGCGTCGAGTATACCGAGGTGCATACCGAGAGACAAGAGCTGACCTTCGGGAAGAAGATCCATACCTATCTCAATATTGACGCCCGGTATAAAGCCGTCCGATATGTTGATGCCGATCAAGTTCATTATATACTCAAGCACGCCTTGAGCAAGTCCTATCGTGATGCCCGAGCCGCCTATCGTGATGCCGTTACCCTTGAGCGCATTGTTGATAAGATCCATTATTCCGTTGAAAGACGTGTCGATATTGACGTCGACGAGAGACTGCTTGGTAGGCATTATCACGTCGAGAAGTCCTCCTATATCAAAGCTGACGTTGCTTATTCCGAGTCCGCTGAGATTGAGATATATAACTCCTCTCTCGAGGTAAAGACCGGCAAGAAGCGTCGCTTTGCCGTCGTTCACTCCGTATATCTTGATAAGAGCTATAACGTTATCGAGTATCGAATCGACGCTGATATCTCCGCTGAGGAGAGCGCTGAGTCCGACGACTGCCGATATATCCACTCTGAGTTCGCCGAACAGCGCCTCTTTAGCAATGACGACCGCATTGAGCTGTTTGATCTTCGCAAGTATCGCCTGCGTATTATAGTCTACTACGTCCATTCCCATAACGATATTGAGAACGGAATTGATAACGTCCGAGAGAGAATGCGGGTTCTCCGCCGTGCTCTCCGCAAGACCGCCTCTGAAACTTACCGACAATTCGACCTGAACGCTGTTGAGCGAATTGAGTATTCCGTCAAGACCGGCGCTGATCGAAAGCTCCGGATATTCGTCAAGATCCGACGCCAGAATATCCTTCTTGTCCTTACCCGTTTCGGTAAGTTTCGCTCCCAAAGTCGTGAGCGTAAGAGCAAGACCCACGGTCGTATACTCTTCTTTTCCGTCGCTTATTATCGGAAGATCTATTCCGAGATCGAGTCCGAACGAAAGTCCTTCGCCGGTACTCTGAAGTTTGAGCCATATATTGCTGCCGTTCTTGAGAGTCGGAAGATCCGCGAATATTCCGAACTGCTCTGCGATGGCGTTGATAACGCCGTCGGCAATTATAATAGCAAGACCGTCGCTGCTGATGGAAATGCCGCTGAGCGCGCCGACGATTATAGACATTATATCTACGGCGCTCTCTTCGCCGTTACCGTCGTCTTCTACAGGAGGAAGTATTTCAACCGGACCGTCGGGTTCGCTCGGAGGATTTTCTTCCGAATCGCCGCCGTTGATTATTCCTTCAAGAAGTTTTTCCACAGAAAGCGGTATCGCAACGTCGGGAAGTCCTACTCCCGAAAGATTGAGGAACAGTCCTCCTTCCGTTCCGTCCGACATCATCGCTCTGCCGTCGTAATATATATTGATAGTATTAATAATATTTTTATCCTTACTTACTACCTTGACGGTGAGTTTGATCTCGAACTTTCCGAGTTTCTTCATCATAAGGTTCGCAAAGTCGCTTCCCATATCCTTATCGCCGTCTTCAAGACCGATATTCGCCTCGATTCCGAGAATTATTTCCGAATCGAGATCTGTAAGATTGAGAGCGAAGAGAATATCTCCGAGGAAACTTCCCGCTATCTTATTAAGATCTATCGTTCCGCCGTTTACTATATTGAGATCAAGTTTGAGCTCGGTATTGACGTAGATATTGTCGAACGTGTAGATATCCGCATACTTATTCGGATTCTCCTCGAGTTCCCTATCTATTTCCGCTCTTATATCGGAAGTGTCGACAAAACCGAAGTTTATCTTGCTAAGTTCGATATTGATGCTGGTGGATTTCGGTTTCTCGGGATTGGTCACGTCGTCGGGAAGTTTGACGGTGAGACCCATCTTCAGATACTTCCTTCCGAGATTGTCGCTCTCGTCCTCCGAGCCGACGCCGAGACGTATATCGATCTCGCTCGCTATATTCTTAATGCCGAAATTGCTGCCGGATATTTCGTAAATGAGCTGATCGAGCATTTCACCCGTAATGGAAAGCTCTATCTCGCCCTTTTCGTTATCTACCTTGAACCTGTCGATAACTCCGCCGATAACCGAGAAGAGAACGGCATAGTTCATCTTGTGTCCTTCATCCGCAAAAGATACGTCTCCCGACGTAACGCCTCCCGAAACGGTACCGTCTATCGCGTACTCGTTAGACTCGTATACTTCTTTGAAGAGCTTGCGCACTTCCGGCGAAGCGCTTATAATGCCGCCGTCGTCCATATCTCCCTCGATAAGGTCTCCGAGTATATCGTAAAGGATATTATTGATGATAGCCGACAGATTGATTCCGCTCATCTTCACGCTCGGGAAATTGATACCCGAAAGATCGACGTAACCAGTGCCGTTATCGGCGGCGCCGTCGTAAAGTATGTTGATGAGATAATTCTCGTCCATATCTTTTATGTAAAGATGCAAAAGCGTATTGTCGTTATCGTAAAGGTCTATACGTCCCTTAAGTCCTACGACGAGACCGAGTCCGTTCGGATATGCTCCTATGGTGAGATTCTTCTCGCCGAGTCCTTCGACTCCGATGAGCGCGGAAATAGCCTCGCTGAGAAGGTCGCCGACCTTGATGGTTCTTTCTTCTTTGTTGTCAATGTAAAATTTAGCCTCGAGATTGAGGTTGGTGAATGCGAACTCCTGAAGTTCGGCATTATCTATAGTTGGAGGAAAATCAAAACTTGGTGCCGCTACGTTGTCTGCAATATCGAATGCAAACTTAAATTTCTCCTGTTCGGAAGTAATATGTACGCCCGCGTCGTTGAACACGTAATCACCGGCGTTATTCTTCTTAAGAGAATAGGTTATATTAAAGTCTTCAAAGACAGGCATCACGAACTGACCGATCTTATCAAGAGTGAGTCCGTCCTCGAATTTACCCAAAACTTTATTGAGCAAGTCGACAAGCGCGTCGGCAAGCTCATCCGTATCCTCTACTCCTATATCTATCAAACCGAATATAGTCTGAGGTAAATTCGGTATCATAGGACCTACGATACCCCAAAGATCGGTTATCGCTATAGGCAAAGTAACTTTCTTAACTCCGTTCTCTACGGTATAAGAGCCGTTACCGAAAAGGATACCGAGAACCATCGGCAAAATGCCTTCGGAGAGCAGCGAATCCACGTCGATACCGCCCAAAGCTCCCATTATAGCGTCAAGTCCGCCGGTCATATACAACAACTCGTAAAGACGTCTCAAGTTACCCTCGTCCAATCTTATTGTCGTAGGATATCTTTCGCTCATGACGTCGGAATGGAAATACATGAAGCCCTTTTCATCGCTCGAAGACAGATTAGCTTTTTGATACATACCGAAAAGAACCGTCTTTTCTTCGGTCGCTTTGTCCTTTATGTATATTTCGAACGAGAAGTCTCCGCCGTTACCTGCCTCGAGATCGAGATTTCCTTTGGTATCGATATAGATACTCTTGTTGGAATTCTTGAGACTGGTGTAGATGAGCGCGTTTAGATTGAACGCCATCTTGGTATCGAGAGAAGTATTTCCGATAGCCGCTATTAGCTCGGAAATAGCTTCAGTCGAAGAGATCTCTTCACCGCTCGGATTGGGAGTTGGAATAGGTTTATCCTCATCCTGCGGCGGTTTTGGCGGTTTATCCTCGGGATCGCACCCGACAAGGATCGTTGCCATCATCGCGATGATCATAAGTATCGCGAAGATCGTCAGTAATGTTTTGTTCTTCCTCATAAAATATCCTCCAAAGATAATTTTATTGCTCTTTTATTATATATAGGTAGAACGCCGCAGTCAATATAAGATTTCTTAAGGGAAAAATTAAGAATTAATAAAGGTAAATATTTTATAATAACTATGAATTATAATTCAGTTTAATTTTATACTAAAAAGCTGTTTTTTTCGACCTTTTTTAGGTTTTTCGATTATCTTCAAAGAGCTAATAGGAAAGATTAAGTTTTCATAAAGATTTTGAGCATTATAAGCAACTCTTATATGGTGTATAAAATATTTTTATATCAAAAAACCGCCTCCGGGGCGGCTTTGTTATTGATTTTGTTGTTTTTGATTAGAGATATGTCATATCTTTCTCTTTATGAATTTCCGCGGAAGTATCTTTACGTCGATACCTTCCACCTCTTTTATATGCTTTTTCAGCCTCTCTCTGAGCTCCTTTCTGACTTCTTGATAGTCCTTATCCTTAATGAGATTGTTCCTTTGCGCGCCGTCTACCCTATTATCATATAGATAGTCTTCAACGTAAGTTTTCGCTCCTTTTGCAAAATAGCTGAAGAATCTTGACCGCGCGGAATACGTATACTCGGCGGTTCTTATCGCGCGTCCCGTTTGGCTCTCGCTTATCTCGACGTACGCCTCTTTCCTAGAGCCTTTCCCATCCATTATCTCGGCGATGTCGTTTCCTCTCATATAATCGGGCTTTTCGACCCCCGCTATAGCGAGTATGCTCGTCGGAATATCTATGAGACTAACGATATCATTATACGCCTTACCCCCTCTATATGCGCCGCCGAAAACGACTAAAGGCACATGGATGCTCGCGTCGTGGCATGAGCGCTTGTACTCAATATTTCGCGTTCTGAAATGGCATCCGTGATCGGCGGTATAGAATATTACGGTATTATCGAAGATACCTTTTTCTTTCAACGCGTCGACGAGTCTCATAAGGTTCTTATCGAGTCTGTTGATGCACGCAAGATAGTCTCCGTACTTTCTCGCCGCGTTGCCCTTCTTCGGGAACGTCAGATCCTCGGGTATCGCTACGTTATCGAATTTACCCTTATCCTCGGGAGCGCACTCAAAATTATCAGTGCTATTCTGATGGTGCGGCTCGATATGAGATAAGAACATAAAGAACGGCTTTTTATCCGACGACTTTTCTTTTATATAATCTATCGCAAAATCCGTTATCTTATCGGCTCTTACTCCGTCGAACTCTATTTTGTTCATATCCGTATCGAATACGTAACCGCCGTAGCCGTCGCTCGTAAACTCGAGAACGTCCGACGCCATCCAATAGTCGTAGCCGCCGCGAAGTTCTTTGGGAACAGCGCTCTTTTCATAATGCGGAGCCGTAGGTCCCATACCCGACGCCAAATGCCATTTGCCTATATACGCGGTATCGTATCCGCTCTCTTTCAGGTATTCGGCAAGAGTTTTATAATCTCTGTTCAACGGTATCGCATTGATATAAGAACCGTTCTCCGTCGCGTACACTCCCGTTTGCAAACACGCCCTCGCGGGTCCGCATACCGGTTGACAGGTAAACGTATTCTCAAAGACGGCGCCGTCCTCGGCGCACTTAGTAAGATTGGGCATTATCTCTGGCGTAAACGTATCGTAACGCTGTTGATCCGCAAAGAAAAATATAATGTTTTCCCTCATATTTCCACCGTCCTTTCCTATATTTGATCATTATATCGAGCGATCATGCGTTCGCCGATCGCTTTTTCGCTCCCCGTTATCGAATATTATCCTTTGCGCTACATGATGGAGTCCCATAAATATAACGGCATTGCTATTTCAAAAAAGACCGCGAACAAATATTCCGCAGTCTTACGTAAAACATCTTACTCAATGCTCTTCAACGTATAAAAATCTGAGATCAACACCTTTATTTTCACGTTGACGTATACCTTTATGATGTCGTTGTCTTTGAAGTTTCCGTTTTCGTCTTTCTCATCATCGTACGTCGCGGGAAGCTCTACTTCCGCGATAAGATATTTTGCCGGAGGATTCACGCTGCCGCCGCTGAGCGCAACTTCCGGAGTGACGGTAATGAAGTCGCCCGATATCTGATACGTTCCTATACGTTTAGTGAACGACTTATCTCCGAATTCATCCGTCTCTTCCATATATATGACGTTTCTTTCGAATTTCACTTCCGACGAATTGTTTATCAGCTGTCCCGAAAAATTGTATATGCCGTCAAGTTTCGTAAGGTTACTTCCCGTTCTCGCCGCGCATACCGAACCGATCTTGAACATATAGCCGTTATATCTGAATACTTCCGTATCGGCCTGTATGAGTCCCAAAATAGTATCGATGTCCGACGTCGAATATCCCAACGCTTTCAGCTCGGTCTTATAAGCCTTCTTGAACGACGAGAGCGAAGACGAATTTGATTTGGTATAGAACATTCCGAGTTTTTTAACGTCGGTATAGTTTCCTCCGAGTTCGTGAAAACCGCCGTCCTTATTCGGATATTTCTCAACGAAAGTGTAATCGTCCTTTATCGTAAGAGTACTTCCGCTCGCAACGAATCTCCCTTCTGCCGTACTGTATACCGTATGACTGTATTCCTTATTCAGTTTTATTCCGTTCCCCGTACAGCCAACGAACACGGTAAGAAGAAGCGTTAGAACGGCGACTGCGCATATTATTCTTTGAAATTTCATATTTTACCTCTCGAATCATCCCTGCTTTCATATCAAGCAAAGTAATTCTTTTCGCTTTTCAGTCTACTATACGCGAGCGGTTTTTGTCAATGATAAACTTATTAATATTTAATAAAGTGTCGGCGCTGCGCGCTCGCGGCAACGTCCGACATCGACGTCAAACATAGCGGAACACTTTTTGAAAATTTTATACCCGCATTGAGAATATCAAGCGTTACGCAATTTTGGCAAATTAATAATATATCATATATGTATGATCAATTTTAACATTTAATTTTCAAAACGCCAAAAATTACCGTTATTTTGATTAAAACATTTTGTTTGAAATTTTATAAAAAATTTATATTTTCAATACGATAATTCGACCCTTCTGCTGTTGACAATACCAAAAAAATACAATAGAATATTAATATCGAAATTTTTCAAGGAGCATTGAGACACATGAGTTATTACATTACAACAGACGCAACGTGCGACCTTATCAAAGATTATTACGATGAAAATTTCGGCGTTATTCCTATGGATTTCACCATAAAAGGCGAAACATTCAATACGGAATCAAGACCTATGGACTATAAAGAGTTTTACGATCTAGTCCGTCAAGGCGAGATGCCGACTACCGCGCAGGTTACGGCATACACCGCGACTGAATTTTTGACGCCGATACTCGAAAAGGGCTACGACGTATACCATATCGCTTTTTCATCGGCGCTAAGCGGAACATACGACTCCGCTATCATCGCTCAAAAAGAGTTGCAGGAAAAATTCCCCGACAGAAAGATATACGTTATCGACTCTCTTAACGCAAGCATGGGCGAAGGACTTTTAGTATATCACGCGCTTCAAAAACGCAAAGAGGGCGCTTCCATAGAAGAGCTTGACGAATACCTTAAAGATCTTGTAGGACGACTCTGCTCTTATTTCACGGTCGACGACCTAAAGCACCTCGTTCGTACGGGACGTATCAGCAAGATAGCGGGCTCGGTCGGCTCCGCGCTAAAGTTGAAACCCGTTCTTTACGTCAACGACAACGGTCGCCTTATCAATATCGACAAAGTAATGGGCAGAAAGAAGGCGATACTCGGAGTCTTCAATCATATGCAGGAGAAATTCGTTCCGTGCAAGGAAAACGAGGTCATAGCGATATCCGACGGAGACGCTCCCGACGTAGACGAACTCATTGCAAGGATCAAAGAAGCGTATCCTTCGATAAAGACGATAATCAGAACGCCTATAGGTCCCGTCATCGGTTCGCACTCCGGACCTCAGACGATAGCCGTATTCTTTGTCGGAAAGGATAAATTAGAGAAAAAAGACCCCGAAGTCAACGGAAGGATCGCCGAATAACCAACAACAAAAACGGATTAAACGCATTTTAATAATTAGGATAATAAAGAAAATCGAGCGTGTTTGATAATATACGCTCGATTTTCTTTTTATGATCGGTATCGTATCCATCTCTTATCGCAACTTATATCTTATGCGATAAGATAAATCATATAATCACGTCACTTACCGTCGTCATCACTCTCGCCGCTATCGCCGCCGACGTCGTCCTTTACGTTATTTTCTTCCGCTATCGCTATATCCGCGTTTTCTTCGCTTTCCATACGATCGGACAAAACAACCGCGCCGCTATCTTCATCGGCATTTTCGATACTGTCCGAAGTATTGCCGTTCTTCTTCGCCTTACGCATCTTCATAACGAGCGTAACGATATAGAATATGAGCACCAACAGCACTATTACCAAAAATACAGTAAGTATTATATCTATATATTCCTTGAGAAATACAGAAAGCGCCGTCATTATTATGCCTGCGGTAAGATTGCCTAAGAGAACCATTATTAAGCTTTTGAAGAACGGTAGTCCCAAGAATACGGCAACTGCGCTGCCCGTCCATACACCGGTCAGAGGCAACGGCAAAGCTACGAAAGCGTAAACGCCGAGCATCTTTCTCCTTTCAGCCTTCTTGGCGTCGGCAATGCTCTCCGCCTTTTTAGATACCTTCTCCGCCTTGTCCGTGAACATGGATTCGACAGCCTCTGCAAGAGAACGGAATATCTTCCACTTTTTCATAAAGTTCAAAACAGGTTTTAGGAGAAGAAGTAATATAGGACACATAATAGATGAACCGAGCCAACAGTACAATAATGCCTCGTACCACTCCATTCCCAATCCAAAAGCGACGGGAATAGCTCCTCTAAGCTCTATTATCGGTATTATCCCTATCGTAATTATAGTAAGTATATCGTTATGAAAGAGATTCTGAAAAAAATTGATTATTACATCCGTCAACTCGATCTCCTCCTTGATCGTCTTTGATATTATACGCAACATGAGCCGCTATCACGCATCCTATGATAAAACGTTCGCTTTTCACACCGTTTTTATATCTTTCGATACCCGTTTTGCCCTGTTGCGTTATTATATATTATGCGTCCTCAGTAAAATATATTTAATTATATCGTATTCGGTTGATTTTAGTCAACGGATTCATTATTATTAATATTATAAAGAAAAAATAATGACTTTTGCTTTAAGGAGACGACATGCAGAGACTTCTCAGCCTTATGCGTAAGGCAAATAACGATTATCACCTAATAGAAGACGGCGATAAGATAGCCATAGGCATATCAGGAGGCAAAGACAGTATCGCGCTTCTCGCCGTTCTTAACGCGTACAGACGCTTTTCTCCGGAAAAATTCGACATAGTAGCGATAAATATCGACATGGGCTTTGAAGAGACAGACCGCGACGAAGTTGCTCGTCTTAAAGCATACGCGGAAGAAATAGGCGTACCTCTCATTATCGAAAAAACCGATATCGCAAAGATCATATTCGAAGAACGCAAGGAAGAGAGTCCTTGTTCACTCTGCTCAAAGATGCGAAGAGGCGCGTTAAACACCGTAGCGATAAAAAACGGGTGCAATAAAATAGCGCTGGGACACCATTCCGACGACATTATTGAGACATTTTTCCTCTCGTTCATTTACGAAGGAAGACTTTCGACTTTTATGCCCAAAAGCTATATGGACAGAACGGGAATAACGCTTATACGTCCGTTGATATACGTAGAAGAAAAGCAGATTATAGCATTTCAAAATAAATATAGTCTCCCTATCGTCCATAATCCGTGTCCTCAAGATAAACATACGAAAAGACAGGATATGAAGGAGCTTATAGACAAAATCGATAAAGATTTCGGACACAGCAAAGTTCGTATGCTTAGAGCTATCTTTCATCCCGAAAGAAACAATCTTTTTGATAAATCGCTAAAATAAAACCTTTTTACAAAACGCCGAATAAGAACTCAAAAGAAATTTTTTATAGTTTTCTCAAAACGACAAGAGTTATTTCATATTTTGAAAATGCTCGGTATATTCGAGTATCATACGGCATATATGTATGCTCATATGCAAATATGAGCATACATATATCAATGTTTTACTATTTGAAGATAGCGTTTTCTCGTGCTTTCTCCGCCTCTTATATGTCTCTCTTTCAAGTTATTATCTATCACTTTGCATACGTTCTCATAGAGCTCCGAATCAATGAGCGGCAATCTTTTTCTCATATCCATATGCACCGTACTTTTTGAAATACCTAGCGCCTTACCGGTCTGTCTTACAGTCGCATTGTTCTCTATTATATACTCCGCCGCAGTTACTATCCTCTCTTTTATATATCCGTCCATAAACATTCCTCATTAGAATGTATGCTCCCAAAATACAATAATGCCCGATATTGCCAAATAAAAAATCTCAAATTTTAATGATATTACATTTTTTCATCAACTTATCGCTTGATTTAAGATAATTGTTATGCTATAATTGATTTGTTTTCACCAAAGCGGAACATACTTTTCTAATATATTCAATCTTTGTATGTTCTAAAATCATAGGCGCGAACGCATGATTTCCGACGTTTTCGTGAAAACCAACCGCAAAGCATATGAACGCGAAAGCGTTGTCTATTAAAGAAAAACAAAAGAGGTTATCATGAAGCAAATCAACAAAACAATAGTGCTCAAAGCCGAGAAAAAGGATACAATCTCCAATGCGAGCGCAATATTCCAGCCGACTCTCATATTTGTAGAGAGCGGAGAAATACATATGACGGTGGGCGACTCCGATTTTATCGCCAGAAAGAACTCATTGATTATTTTATCGCCGTTCGACAACGCTCGAGTCAACCGCATAGAAGAAGGCACGTCAACTATAGAAATAACCGTCGACGATTCTCTCGTATACACTATTCCCTCGCCGATGCTGATATCGGTCATCCGTTCGCGTCCCGATTCTTTCTCAAACGTCATCGACTGCTCGGGAGACGCTCTCGTTGGCGTTATTATCAACAAAATATACGAAGAATACGTCAATAGAAGGATACTGAGGGAAACAACTCTCGATAACAGCATTATTCAGCTTCTTATCGAAATTTACCGTCTCGCGTTCAAATCCAATCAGACAAAACATATAAAACTCGTGACCGACATCGAAAAGATCCTCGACGAAGGATATATGAACGATATCACTATCGAAAGTCTTGCGAATCAATTCTATCTCGACAGATACTACCTTTCGCATATTTTCAGAGAATACACCGGTTACTCTCTTAAACAATACCTTACGTACACAAGGCTCAACCACGCAAGGATCCTGCTTGCGACAAGCGCTATGAGCATAAACGAAATATGCCAAAGCATAGGTTTTAGCGACATTAACAATTTTATAAGATATTTTAGAAAGGAGTATCAGATAACGCCCTTAGCGTACAGAAAGTCATTAAAGTGACAGCCCGCTAAATTCGCAAATTGAGGTTGATTTTCCAAACGTAGGTATATCAACTTGAATTTTATAAAATACCGCATATGCGATACTAAGCGTTACGTTACGAATATCGGCAAAGCTGAACTATAAAAACGATCTAAAAGAGGATGAGCGTCGCTCCTCCTCTTTTATCATTACGTTTCATAATTAATATTGTGATTTTTCATTTTTATTACGTTATATTCTTAGAGCGTTTTCAATGCTTTTAACATTTCGCTCAAAATAGTAAAACTACATTATATGTATATGAATTTTATAAATATATATACTTTATACATAGAGCAAACCGTTCACAAAAGTTTTTTATACATACATCTGTCTGATGAACTTTCGTATCCACGTTTCGCATAAAATCCATAAGATTCAAAATAGTAGCGTTTTTCTCCGAGATGTATACCGACTTCTTTCTTTCCGACTGATTTCAAATATTCTTCTGCGAAATGAAGCATCTTCGATCCGATCCCTTGTCTTTTAAGCGACGACTTAACGTACAGTCTTTTCAGCCTAGCCTCGTCATTATTTACGGGCAAGTATCCGCAAGAACCGATCACTCTATCGGCATCGTTAACCGCTATCCAAAACTTTCCGCCGTTATTCATATAGTACTTTTCTATCTCGAGAAGGTCTGCCGTAAGATTTGGAATCTTCCCTATCGCATCTTTCGCCGCTAGTATCATAAATATGAGATCGTCTCTATATTTGTCATTGTATTCGATAATTTTCATATGATTTCCTCCCCTGAAAATATCATAACGCCGTATAATACGTATGTCAAGAGATTCATAGCATAACTACAAAAACGAATCCGTAACTTCCGTTTTATTATTTTATTAAAAATTCGATTCAAATTAATTTAACATTTGTCCGTAAATATATAACAACATGAAAGCATTGTAATATCGCTGAACCAACGAAATTATTCAAAACAAATCGGAAAGTTACCGCTAAGCTCTCGATAACGGATTGTAAAGTATAAATTCGAGAACGAATTGTCTTGCATAAAATTCATTGTTCTGCTACAATATATAATAATTAATGAATATGCACTCGTAGCTCAATTGGATAGAGCGTCAGCCTCCGACGCGAAAGTCCGTTACGGCTGTTTTGCGAAAAAACTCCAACATATTGTGGTTTTTGCCTTGATTTTCGGCAAAAGCATACAACCGCAAAAAAATCTACACCCGAATCTACACCCTGCCGTATAAAACGGTGGCGTTGTAGACCAAAACTTAATACATTATGCATCCGTAGTCTAACTGGATAAAACTTCGGCCTCCGACGCCGATGTTGTGAGTTCGAGCCTCGCCGGGTGCACCAGTGAACCGTAAGTTGAAACTCAACTTGCGGTTTTTGCTTGATTTTTAATGTTATTTTTGCTAAAATAATAATGCAGTTACAGCAAATCTAAAAACTTTCATAGAAAGTAGACTAATGAATCTTCTGGAACGCTGTTATGAGGATTACCCTTTGAGGTTTACAGCATTAGGTTGCCCCTAACGATTAGTCAATGCATTTGTATAGGACTGCAAAGGAGGTTCTTTTTCGGTATAAATTTTCAATTTCAAGGAGATTTATATAATGAAAGCAAATGCTATGGTAATTAACCATGAAACAGCTATGTCATTATGGGGTAAGCGTTATGGCAAAGCAAGCAAAGTGAAAGACTTTGCCGGACGCGAAATCCTTAAAGCGGCATACAACAATCGCAATAGCGATTATGGGTGGAATTTAGACCATGTTCTACCACAAAGCAGGGGCGGCAAAACCACTGAAAGCAATCTTGTTTGTTGTCACATTTTGACAAACGACGAGAAAGCTGACAAGTTCCCTTGTTTTTCTGCAAACGGAACGCAGTTCGAAATCTTAAAAGTTGAAAACCATTATGAAATACGGTTGAAATCTGCGGAACAAAAGCCGACAGCTAATACCGATAATGAGGTCATCAATTTTTATGATGCTTCTGCTGGAGTGCGCTTTTTCAAAGTGCTCAAAGGTATCCAAAACAAGCGCCCGTTTGTTGGGACAGTAGTAGTCAAACTTTATGATGTTAGAGCAATAGCAATTTTGGATTTTATTCGTAATATTTTCTCTGACAAAATGATATCATTTGATAGCGACAATTATGATGAAATAACAGTTTATGTTGTTGATTATAATATGCCGCAAAAAGAGGATACAGCGGATATGATAGAAAAATGTATTGTTCTAAATACTTATCTTAGCCATTATTTTGTTCCGATGGATGAAGTTACGTCCTTCAACATTTTCTATGGTGAACATAGAGAAGACGATAGACAGTCTAGCTTAACATCGCAAAACGACTATGATTTTAGAGGAATTAATTCACTCTATCTAAATAAGCTAGTGGTAGATTCCAATGATACTGCCGCTGAAGACTTGGATGGAGAGAGTGCTGTGGGGAGCGATTATATGGGATATGATGTTTTTGAATATAATTATGTCAAAACCCAATTATCAAAAAACTTAGATAGACAAGTTAAATAACATAACTATACCATAAAGGAACTTTCTTAAGAGACATCGGGACAACAGATGTCTTTTAATTTACACTAAAATACAGTGGGCAGAATTTTCTGCCCACTGTAAACTTTTATTGCGGCTTATTTGCGCCCTATTTGCCTGTAAACTTCCATCTCAAGTTGGTCGTAGTTTATAATCCATCTATGTCCGTTTTGGATTTTGAATACGCTATCCGATTGTAACGCCTTTTCCACAATGCTCATAGTTACTGGTATATCTTGATGTAAATACCTGAAACGCCGCACCGTGTCGTCATGCCAACGCAGACGCGGCATATCGACTTTGCAATCAACGCCGCGCGGATTGAGCTTATACATCAGCTCGTCTGCGTCAATCACCCAATGCCCAACCGAAGAAACAAAATACCAAATGCCTTGTTCTTTCACAAATAACCGCAAGTTGAGTTTGCGAATCTTTGTATCAGGATCTTCGACTTGAAACAGCCGCCATATCTCGCCGCTCTTTCGTATGTTGCGTTTAACGGGCGGTATATATGGTTTGTCCTCAAATTTCATACCGCTCATAAATCCGTACAACTCGTCGATATTCACTACCCAAGCGTCGCCGTATTTAAGCGGCGTTATTTTCTTTTCTGGCAAAAGCGTTGTGATAAAATAGCGCGATACAACCGTTTCAGGGTCAGCCTCTTTCATAGCTTTCAAAACGCCGTCTATGCGCCTTAATCTCGGCAAATACATTTTCACCCCTTTGCGGCGCGCGGCAAGAAGATATCTTCCAACGCTTCTGCCGCTGCCTAGTCGCTCGTCTTAATGAAGTGGGAAAGATATCGCTCGTGGTACTTACGCGCGAATGACCTGCTCTGCCCGCAACCGTAGTAAGCGGAACACCTGCCGCAATCTGCAATGTAATATTCGTGTGGCGCAAGCTGTGTAGCGTAACCTTAGGCAAATTCGATTTTTCAAGCATTCTCTTTAACCAATCATACACTGTATCCGGATATATCGGCCTACCGTATTCTTGCACGAAAAGCCTGTCCGAATTTATCCACCTATCTCCCCAGTTCGTGCGCTGTTCGTCATACCACGTTTTATATTCTTTGAGTGTTTCGATTAAAATTTCCGAAACGGTAATTTTTCGTACAGAGCCTTGCGTTTTCGGCTCCTTCGTAAAAATCCCGCCCGCAATTTTACTGTAACAACCCGTGCGATTTACGGTGAGCGTGTGCCGCTCGAAATCGATATCTTTCCATTCCAGCCCCGCAATCTCTCCGCGCCTTAATCCCTTCATAAGTGCAAGCATAATCGCTGTCTTTGCCCGAATATCGTCATATTCCATAATTACGGAAAATAGTTTTTTAGCTTGCTCGTCGTCCAGATATTTGATATTGCGTTTCGGCTTTTTCCGTAAGACACGTAGTCTGCGGATGCGTAATTGTCGTCTACAAGGCGTTGTCGCTTTGCCATCGCAAAAATACAGCGCGTAGCGCGTTTTACCTTGGCGGTTGTTTCAACCGCGTAGCTCTGTTCCGTCTTTTCTATGTTAAAACTCTTTTCGGGTTTTACGCCCAAAACGGAAGAGAGATGCCGCGCAAATTCCATCCCCTCACTTTTCCCTTGTAAGACCGTTACGAGCGAGGCAACGTTTATGCCGTAATCTTCGTAAAGCTCTCGGCGTGAATGCCCAAAGTTCTCTATCGCAGTTCGCAAACACGGCTTTGTCGCAAACGTATAAAAAACAACTTAATTCAACGTAGATAATGTTAAATCAAGTTGTTTTATCAAACTTATTCGGTAAATCATAAACAACATAAAAGTTATACGAGTCAATATAGTAACGAATTTTTATTAATATTTTTATTCCCTGACTATACTTATACGCTCTAACAGTCGAGCTAAGATAGCTGTTGTTAATTAGGAGCTTATATCTTTTTATATTGTAGAACGTTCGTCCCGTACAAATCAATAAAGCTACATCGGTTAAAGACAACAATCTTCGCAATAGTTATATATACGATTTATTCATCTTTACTGTTGCTTTCGATATTTTGCGTAACGATCGATTCTTCGTTTTCGTTGTTTTCGCTAACGCTTAAAGACTTGTCATTATCGGCGTCATTCGAAGAAACGTCGGTAGCGTTCGCGTATTCGAAATTCGCATTCATCTTTGCATGATTGTCAAAAATCGCAAGCCGCGGATCTTTCGCCGCATAAAATCTATTGTATACGATAGATACCCCGATACTTAACGCTATGCTCACCACAGCAACGACGAGCGCGACTATCGACGCCGCGTTAGCGCTTCCGTCGGCGTTCGTCCACGAATTATCTATAAGACCCAATACGAATATTACCGCTACGAGTATAGGACAGACGTACTTTATCGCTATCTTCCATGCGTTCACGAGCCTGAACCTATTGAGACCGTTGCTCGTCAATTCATACGCGGCATTATTGATATACCACACGAAACCTATAAATATACAGGTACAAAAAGCCGTAACGGGAATAATATACGTAACCGTCAAATTATCAAACACCGCCAAAAGGTCGATTCCCGTTCCCCACTCGGGATTTTGCGAATAGCTGACAATAGTGCTCGATATTAAAATAACGCAACCTACTATGACCGTCGATATCAACCTCTTACGCTTGATCTTAAGCTTCTGCTCGACAGAAGCGATAAGAACCTCTATTATCGAAATACAGCTCGTAAGAGCCGCTACGAATACGAGCATAAAGAATACGAATCCTACTAGATTGCCAAACCATCCTCCAAGCTGATGGAACACCGCGGGAAGCGAAACAAAGAGAAGGCTCGCTCCCGACTGAAGAAGCGTATGATCGGTATCTCCCGTAGTCTGCATGACCGAGAACACAGCGGGGAGTATCGCCAATCCGGCAAGCACCGCTACAAGCGTGTCGAATCCGCAAACGGTTATCGAATCTTTCGGAATATTGGAATCTTTCGAAAGATAGCTTCCGTAAGTAAAAGTTATACCCATACCGAGACTCAGCGAAAAGAAAGCCTGTCCCATTGCCGCGTTGATAACGCCGAACACGCCGCCTTCGATATTATCGAAATTCGGAACGAAGAAGAACTTGACGCCCTCTATAGCTCCCGGCATCGTGAGCGCGACTATAGCCGCGAATATGAGCATAACGAACAGCGCGGGCATAAGAACTTTACTTATCTTTTCGATACCTTTCTTAACGCCGAATGCAAGAACAAGCATACATAGGAATAGGAAAGCAAAATTATATACGGCAGGTTCTACGCCGTTCGCGACGAATTTTCCGAACACTTCCCCGTAATTTCCGCCTGCTACAAAGCCTCCGCCGATAAGATATCCTCCTATATATTTCGTTATCCAACCGCCTATAACGCTATAGTACGATACGATAAAGAAACACGTAAAGATACTCATAATGCCGATAAAGGACCAATTCTTTTTTCCACGCTTGAAGCTATCTATATTACTCATTCCCGAGTAACGTCCGATAGCGAGTTCCGCAGACATTATAGTAAAACCGAGGACAACCAAAACAACAATATATACGAGCAAAAAAATCGCTCCGCCGTTGGAACTGACGACGTTCGGGAATCTCCATATATTGCCGAGTCCGACAGCCGAGCCGACAGACGCCATGATAAAGCCGAATTTGCTCGACCATTTGTGGTTGTTGTGCTGTAATTCTTTCATAAATTACTCCTTAGCGCGTATTTTATCGATCAAAATCAAATCGAACCGAGCTTTTCCGTCATCTGGCAATAAGATGATCGAAAACGATTTTTTAACGAAGACTAAGATACTTGTCCGTTTCGTCTTCACTGTCAAAAGCATTGACTCGATATGTATAATTCAACTGTTATAAACTTTTTTACCTAAACACAAATACTTATAATATCCAAACTATCTCTTCGATATTATCAGCAAAAGCTATTTATAGAGTAAAAGCTCCTGCTGTCGTTTACTCTATAGTATTTTTACTTTTTAATATCGAACTTAAACAGTTCCCTGAAGAAAGACGCTATTCTCTTTCCGTTTTGCTTTTTCTTGTCGCCGCTCGTATCGTCCGCGATGACCAGATCGTGAATTTCTTCTCTGTTTACGGTCTCTTCTTCGTCTAGTTCAAGAAGCGTTATCATCTCGTCCTCGGCGTTTTCACCGCTTTCTCCGCTGCCTGTTTCCAAAATATCGGGTATCTCCACCTTCGCAGTAGCCCAAGCCTTTTCGACTCGCGATACGGCAAATCTTCCGACCTTTAACAGCGCCATACTCACGAGCGTCACCGAAAGCAGCATCGATATGATATTATAGCTGTCAAGTCTCGCTATGTTGAAGATATTCAACTCGTATATCGGAAGGAACGGCGCTATTAAGACGATAAGTCCGGTCACGACAAGCGTTCCCGTGATGAGCAGTCCTCTCACAAGATTGATCGGTTTACAAATATCGTAGATAACGAAGAGGTAAACTATGAACATAGTCAGCATTACGAGCGTCTTTTGCTGTTCCTCGCTGACGGGAACTATTCCGCTGTTAGTGAGCAGTATTACTCCGACGACAACGATATCCATAGTAAGGCTCGCCGGGATTATCTTCTTTAGGACGTTGGATACGAACTTTCCTTTTATCCTGTTGTTGTTAGGCTCGAGCGCCAAAACGAATGACGGAAGTCCGACGCCGAAAAGACTAATGAACGAAAGTCCTATAGGATCGAGCGGCATACTTATCTGCATAAATATCAATACGAGCTGCAACACGAACGTATAGAGTGTCTTCGTCAAAAAGAGCGACGACGCCCTTTGGATATTATTGACTACCCTTCTGCCTTCTCCGACGACGCTCGGCATAGAGCCGAAGTTTGAATCGAGAAGAACGAGCTGCGCCACGTTACGCGTAGCTTCGCTACCGTTAGCCATAGCTATAGAACAGTCTGCTTCCTTAAGAGCCAGTATATCGTTGATACCGTCTCCCGTCATCGCAACGGTCCTGCCCTTGCTCTTGAACAGCTTGACAAGCAGTTTCTTCTGCGCGGGATTTACTCTTCCGAAGACGGTGTAGTCAGTAGCGACGTTCATTATCTCTTCGTCCGACATATTCTGCAGGCTTATATACTTATCGGCGTTATTGATGCCGACTCTTTTCGCAACTTCGGAGACGGTAACGGGATTATCGCCCGATATGACTCTCACGTCGACATCGTTTTCCTTAAAATACCTTATCGTCTCTATAGCGTCTTCTTTGACGTTATCTTCTATCGCTATGACTGCGACGGGTTTCACCTTTTCGGGATGCGACCTTTCGCTTATCGCCTTCGCCTCGTCGCTAGCTCCGAGCAAAAGACATCTCAGACCTTTAGCTTGATAATCTTCGATGAGCGCCTTCAATTTTTCGGGAAGAGCGTTCATGACGTATTCGGGAGCGCCTAAAATATAGAGACTATCCGAACTGAATTTTACCATGCTGCACTTTCTCTCCGACGAAAACGGAACTACGTAGTCGACGGCTCTTGCGCCGCCCTTTGTGAAGTATTCCGTCAGCGCCCTCGACGTTGCGTTATTATCCTCGAGAGCAAGCTCCATCGCCCTTATTATTTCGCCTATTCTCTCTATCGAGTAGGCTTTAGACGTTGATACGACGTGATTTACGCTCATCGTGCCGTCCGTTATCGTACCGGTCTTGTCGAGACATAACATATCGACTCTCGCAAGCGTCTCTATGGAATAGAGTCCTTGAACGAGCGCTTTTTTCTTGCTGAGTCTCAAAACTCCCACCGCCAGAGCAAGCGACGTCAAAAGGAACAGTCCCGCGGGGATCATACCTATAAGCATCGTCGCCGTCGGATTGACGGACATAACGTAAGCGTCGTATATCTGGGTCTTAGTGAAAGAATCGAGCTGACCGAGCGCTTGGAAAAGCGCAAACCTCTGATGCTCGAGACCGCCTATCTCCATCAAACTCGCATTGAAACTGTTGAGGAAAGTGGGTACAGAATACACCAAAATGATACAGGTGAGTACCTTCATTATAAAGTTAAGCGAACGAAGCAGCTCCGAAGGCTGTCTTTTATACTGCTTTGCTTCTATCGCAAGTTTTTGAATATAGTTTTCTTCTCCGATATTCATGACCTGCGCCTTGCATCGGCCGGACACGATGAAACTGCCCGAAAGAAGCGTGTCTCCTTCCTTTTTCGTTATAGCGTCCGATTCTCCGGTAACGAGAGATTCGTTGACTTCCACGTTGCCTTCTATCAATATGGCGTCCGACGATATTTGATTTCCGTTAGAGAGTATCATGATATCGTCTTTAAGTATTTCGTTGACGTGGATTTCCTTCTCCTCGCCTTCTCTTAAGACGCGCGTCTTCGGCGACGTCATGAGCGAAAGTTTATCCATCGTCATCTTCGCCCTTATCTCTTGAATTATACCGATCGCGATATTGATAAAAATGATGACCATGAACGTACAGTTCTTGAGGTCGTTAAAGTCTTTCGCTATGGAAAGTATCCAAATGAATATCAAAATACAAAGGAAATTAAAGAATGAACAGGTATTGCTCAGAATAATGCTGAGAATACTTTTAGACGTTCCTATCTTTACGTTATTGACGTAGTTCTTTTCTTTTCTTTCGAGGATCTGCTCCGCATTAAGTCCGCAATTTACGTCGATAACCGTTTCGTTAAGAGGTTTTCTAGGTTTAATTTTTTTCAAACTTTTCATCTCTCCACCCGACAATCGTACTTTCCGGATCCGAACCGAAAAGTCTCCCGCCGCTCAATACTAAAGAGCGCTCGTCTCTTCCAAACGTACCGTACTCATACTTTATTATAGCCCAAACTCCGTTCAGTCAACGCCGTCAAAATGATTTCCGGCAAAGCGATAACAGGCTCGGCTTTTATAATAAATAAAATTACCTGTGTATTATAACATATAATATTTATATTTGTCTATTCATTTATTTAACAATATCGTAGTTAAAATAGCGAAAAAGTTTTCCCAAAACGCCGTTATTTCGAATTGATCTTGCTTTTGTATAAAAAATCGGTTCGACGCTTGAAACGCCGAACCGACTTTTAACAATACTGACATTTGAATAATATGCGTCAAATAGCTCCGTCGCCTTCTTCCAATATTTCTTCTTCGCTCTGCTCTCTTATCGTAGGATCGATCTTTTCCATTTTGAGCGCTTTAACGAGTTTCTTCGCAATGACTATGGAAATCGCGCACGATAGACCGTCTCCCGGAATGAATACGAGAATATAACTGACGACGGCGGCTCCGATAGCCACGTCCTTACCGAGATAGAAATTAGAGATACAGTAACAGTATGTCGCTCCCATAAGATATATTATGAGCATATCGAGAACGGAAGCCAATATCATACGCTTGACGCTAAGTCTGCCGTTCTTCCTCGATACGATGCCCGTCACTCCAGCTCCGACGATGAATCCCAAAAGATATCCGAACGTAGGATTGAGAACGTAACCTATTCCGCCGCCGTGCGTAAATATCGGCAGACCTATAAGACCGAGCGTAACGTATATCGCAGCGCTCGCAGTTCCCCAAACTCCGCCAAGCATAAGACCTGCGAGATTAACGAAGAACACCTGCAAGGTAAATGGTACGACAGGCACGGGTATCTTTATAAATGCGCCGACCGCGATGAGAGCCGCAAACATAGCCGTGAGCACGAGGTTTCTGGTGTAATCTCTTTTAGTAGTGGTTTTCATAGTTATAAAGTCTCCTTTTGCTTTTTGAGTTTCAGGCTTATCTCCCCGAAACGCAGAGTTTTTCTTTCCCCGTTTTTATTCTCCACAATTAGTTCGAACTCGTCGCCGAGCGCAATTATTTTAGCGTCGTATACGTTTCCGCCTTCCGTAACGGAAGCGTATCTGCCTATAGATCGCATCCTTTTTTTGTATTCCTCAAGAACGTCTTCATAGTCAAATACCGAAAAATAACGGTACATATACGATAGTATATCTGCTATTAGTTTATTCCTTAGCATAGCCGTATCGGAGCATATAGCGCCGGCTATGTCGCTTATAGACTTGTCGAATCCTCCGCTCGGCGCAGTCACGTTGACGCCTATACCGACGATAGCGTATTCAAGCCTTTCGTCTTCGAAGCTGTACGCGCCCTCCGTCAATATACCGCATATCTTCTTGCCGTCGAGGAACAGATCGTTGACCCATTTTATATCGACGTCTCTCCCGATATTGTCCTCTATAGCTTTCGCTACCGCGACTGCGGAAGTGCACGTTATATATGCGGGCGTAAAGGCATTTGACTTCGGTCGCAATATCACGCTCATATACACGCCGCTCTTTTCAGGCGAAAAGAATTTTCGCCCGTTCCTTCCGCGTCCAGCCGTCTGCCTGTCTGCGACGACGACCGTAAACTCTTCGCTCTTATCAAGCGCCATCTGTTTTGCAACGTCGTTAGTAGATACCGTCTCTTTGAGCGTTACGATATTGAATTTATCGGCGTCTGCAAGATACTTATTGATGCCGTCCGCTGACAATACGTCGCTCTTTGGAGATAACGCGTAACCCTTATTCGTGACGGAAACGATGTCATATCCTTCCCTTTTCAGCGTCGTGACCGCTTTCCATACCGCGCTTCTCGATATGCCGAGCTTAGTTCCGATATCCTCTCCCGAGAGATATTCTCCGCCGAGCTCTTCGAGTAATCCAAGCACTTTGTTAGCCGTAGCCGCCATATATTCACCTCCGACGTTCGCGTTCATTACTTGTTTTCATTATGAATCAAAATAAACTTCCTTGATTCGGCAATTTCTCAAAACGCAATGATGAAAAACATTTCTTCTGCGTATATCGCCGTATATAAATCGACATATGCGCGATCGTCAACGCGTATTTCTCAAATATAATAACCGCAAAAAAATAAATTGTCAACCGTTTTTAATAAATATGGTTGACAATTTTTCAATTTTTTTATTTTGCACTTCAAATAAATGCGATACTGCAAAAATAAAGACTTCCCTCAATGCGCACTTTCCATAGGGATCAGACATGCGATTATAAAAAGCTCTCGAACGATATGTTCGAGAGCTTTTTACTACAAACTATTTAGAAAGACAAATTGAAATTTAACGAACTAATCTTTTTACCCTCTCAACATAATCATCTGCATGATTTATGCTAATATCCCCATGATAATACCCTTGTAATACATCAAGTTCACTATTTGGTATTAAATCAGCAATTTTAGTT
>Ga0209064_1000336_pt1 | contig 107672 bp, 95 predicted proteins | sample Inofromicrocosms_FD_187498 | JGI IMG/M metagenome (GOLD analysis project Ga0209064, IMG submission 187498) | Mouse cecum microbial communities from Vienna, Austria - Inoculum for glucosamine and mucus D2O microcosms (SPAdes) (version 2) | ecosystem: Host-associated > Mammals > Digestive system...
TGCCGATGCCTTCATGAATCTGCACTCAATCGTCGAGACAACCAAGAAGCACGGCAACTCGCCCTACAACGCAATCCTCGCCCTTTTCTAAACGGCGACTACATCGGCGCGTCCGCTGAATAGTTACGGGGAATGATTGCAGGAGTTAATGATTGTTAAAATTAGGTGCGGGTTGTTGTAACTATAAAAATAGTTTATATATTTGTGGCGTAAACTACAAAAATAGTTATGAAAAAGACAGATAAAACCCAACTTACGCCTAAGGAAGAAGAGCTTATGCAACTCCTGTGGGAGCATGGCCCGATATTGATAAGCAAACTTGTAGAGCTGTATCCCGAGCCGAGGCCGCATTTTAATACGGTGTCGACGGTGATGCGCCGGCTCGAGGGGAAGGGGCTTGTCGGGCATAATGAAGTCGGAGGCGCATTCCACTATTATGCCATTGCGAAAAAAGAAGATTTCAGAAGACGCAGTTTTGGCGATTTTATCAAGAATTATTTCGGAGGGAGCTATTACGGTGCCGTGTCGGCTCTTGTGGCCGACGATAAAATCACTGCCGACGAACTGAAAGAACTGCTCGACCTTGTCGAGCGCAAAGGGAAGTGATATGGGGGAATTTCTGTCATATTCCATTGAAAGCGGACTGCTTTTGCTCGCTTTGTATCTTGGTTACCGGCTATTCTTGGCAAGAGAAAACCAACATAGTTATAACAGAAATGTATTGTTGCTGATCTATGCTTTGTCGTTTGCGGTTGTGCCATTGTTGTCTTTGGCGCGGTCGGTATTTCAAACTGGCACCTCGCAAGATGTGGCATTTGTCGATTTTATAGCAAACGTGAGCGCTGAATCTGCCGGCTATCGTCCGGCATGGGGTGTGTTTTTAATATGGCTGTATATTGGCGGGCTTGCCGTGACGGTTGTCAAGACGTGTGTCACCTGGATTAGGATATTTAAGGTAATACGTTCCGGAGAAAAGGTATTGCGGAATGGTTACACGTTGATACTGACCGATGACAGCCGTTTTGCTCCATTCTCATGGATGCGATTTGTCGTTATGAGCCGGGAAGATTTCGATGAGAATTATTCGGCGGTAATGACGCACGAGTTAAAACATGTGTCAAGTCGTCATTGGGTCGACCTTCTTGTAGCGCAGGTTGTGTGCATAATCAACTGGTTCAATCCTGCGGCATGGCTTATGCGCGACGAACTGATGCTCGTTCATGAATATGAAGCCGATTTGGCAGTGATTGAAAGCGGCTTCGATCCGCGGCAATATCAAATGTTATTAATAAAAAAGGCTGTCGGCGCCAGATTCCCGTCCTTGGCCAACAGCCTGAATCATAGTAAACTTAAAAAACGTATAACCATGATGTACAAAGAAAAAAGTGGCGCAGGGCGCAAATTTAAAGCCCTCGCGCTTGTGCCGATGCTTGCGTTGGCGCTTGGTGTGGCCTCGGTTCCGGCAGTCCGTGCAGCCGTAGCGACAATTGGCAGCAGTGATGTTTCTGTCGGCAAAGGTAATGAAAATCTTCCTTCCGACAAAACTTCCGGAAAGATAGTGAAGGTCTTCAACGTGAAAAACCTTAACAACAACGGTAATGTAACCAACGTTACGGTCGTAGGCGAAAACCTTGGCAGCAATCTCACCGTGTCGGGCGGCACGTTCACGACAAAGGGCAAGACCTATCGGGCAAGTGCCTTGCAATGCAACATGACTAATGGAGTGGCCACTATCACGGCAACTTTCCCATTCACAAGCGAGTATGAAAACACAAGTATGACGCTTATCGTGAATGGCGAAGAAGTCCCGTTCAATCTCGACGGCTTTTTAGACAAAGCCGGGAACATAGTGGTAAGTTCCGACAACTCATCATTGCTTGATAATATTGTAATTTATGTCGACGGAGAAAAAATAAGCGCAACAGAGATGAACAATATATCTCCTGAAAAAATCGAATCGATAACAATTGACAAGCAGAGCAATTCGATTAAAATCACGCTGAAGAAATAACACGCTTTTTTATACAAACTCAGCCGCAAGTCCGAATCAATCAGACTTGCGGCTGAAAATTTATATAGCAATCGTTATTTGTATTTGCGATAAATTTCGGCTGCTTTGTTGCGTGCGGCGCGAAGGTTTTCTTCCTCGGTGGGGGCGGTGGCATATTTGCTCTTCGGCGGGATGCGGACGCGTGTGCCGGGACGCACCATATCGGGGTTGCGGATTTTGTCGGTATTGTCCATGTAGATGTAGACCCAATAGTCTTTTTTGCCGTAGTGCTTGTAGGCGAGGGTGGTGAGGAAGCACGATTTGGTTATTGTGTCATACACCTCAGTCTCGGCGGCCGCAGGTTCGGGTTGGGCCTGTGATTGCACTTCGGGTTGTGGGGCCGGTTTTGTTTCGGCCACAGTGTCGGCTTGTTGCGCCGGTGTTGTTGTAATTTCTTCAATGATGGAATCGAGGGCGGCGACAGTATTTTCCTCAGCCTCGGCTTCATCGGAGATTATCTCGGTTTCAATGGGGAAGAAGGCATCCATTACCGGGTCGTGAGTGAAAAATCCGATGGCAAATCCGATGAGGATACCTACGACAGCGGCCCATATCACCCAATAGGTAGGGAAGAAAGAGTTGTAGGGCGCATTGTCGTCATCCTCTTGCGCTGTCACTTCTTCATTGTCGACAACGTTATTTACAGTTTCTTCCGGGGCATTATTTATTTCTTCATGTACGGGCGTGTCGGCTTCGGGTTCTGCTTCCTGCTCGGGAATTTCCGGTTCGGCTTGCGGTTGTGGTTCGGGTTCAATCTCGGGCTGCGGAGCCGGTTCTGCCTCCGGCTCGGGAATTTCCGGGGAGGGCACAGGTTCCTGCTCCGGAATTTCAATAGCCGGCTCGGGTTCGGTCTCGGGTTCGTGTTCGTGTTCAGGCTGGGGCTCGGGTTCGGGTTCGGGGAGCTCGGCAGCAGGTTGGTCGGCGGGAGCGAGCATTTCCTCGGTCACGCCATCGTTAAGCTCGACGGCCTCGAAGAAAGAAAACGGTTCGTTTACTTTGGCGGCGAGGTCGGGGTCGGGCATGAAAACGATAGGCGACGAGCCAATATCGGACAGGTGGAATGTGCCAATGCCCTTGATTTTGATTTGTTCGGCAGAAGCAAGAACGTCGCCGGTAAGAGTGGTGAAGGCATTGATAAACTGTTCGGCTTCTGCGTGTGTGATGCCGGCCTTTTCGGCAAGGAGCGCCACGAGCGAAGGAAGGGTGATGATCTTATTCATGGCGTACTTTCTTTTTGAGCATAGAACCGGGAACGAAGTCGACAGTGATTTGTGGCGGCAGGAGCATGCGGCGTCCTGTGGCAAGATCGGTGGAAATCGATTCTTCGTGCTTTGTAGAGGTGAAATTCCCGAATCCGGGTATTGCAATGGTATCGAGGTCGGCAGTGCGCTCGGCAATGACGGCGGCAAATGCTTCGAGGCGTTCGGCGGCATCCTTTGGATCGATGTCGAGGGCGCGTGCAAGCCGGGATGTGAATGTCTTGTTGTCCACTTGGTGCAGGTTAGAAGTATAAGTTGTAAGTGATAAAGCAATGTTTAGTCGACGAGCAGGTCGCGGATGGCATAGCGCGGGCGGTCTTTGACTTCAATGAAGATTTTTCCGATATATTCGCCGACAATTCCAATAGCCATGAGAATCAGGCTTCCAAGGAACCAGACCGACAGCATAAGCGACGACCATCCGGAGATGGTGGTATGGTGCCAGCGGGCAACAAGCACCCATATTGCCACAACTATGTCGATAAGAAGCAACAACAGGCCTGTTACGAAAATCCATCGCATAGGCTTGGCCGAGAAAGATGTGATGCCGTCGATAGAAAACGACAGCATTTTTTTGAGAGGGTATTTCGATTCTCCGGCCACACGTTCGGCCCGCGCGTATTTCACGACAGCCGTTTCGAGGCCAATCTGGGGGATGATGCCGCGCAGGAATAGATTCTTCTCTCCATATTGAGCGAGCAGGCGCAGGGCGCGGGCGCTCATAAGGCGATAGTCGGCATGGTCGTAGACGGTGTCGAGTCCCATGGCGCGTTGGAAAGAGTAGAAGCCGTGGGCTGTGGTGCGTTTAAACCACGTGTCGGTGGCTCTCGACGAGCGTACTCCGTAGACTATCTCCTTGCCTTGACGGAAAGCGCGCACCATGTCGATTATGGCGCGAGGGTCGTCTTGAAGGTCGGCATCGATAGACACTGCCGCGTCGCACATGTCGGCTACCGTGTGCAGCCCGGCGAGGAGCACGTTCTGGTGTCCGCGGTTGTGGGCAAGGGCAAGCCCCTTTACCCTTTTGTCGGCGGCATGGAGGCTCTCGATTATTTGCCATGTGCGGTCGCGCGAGCCATCGTCGCAGCACATGAGAAAGCTGTCGGATGCGACAAGGCCGTCGGCGTGCATCTCGTCAATCAAGCCGAGTAGTGCTTTTGCCGTGATTGGCAGGGCCGCTTCTTCGTTATAGCAAGGAATCACAATAGCGATTCTCGGCACATTTGATTCGTTATTCATTGTCGGTGAACGAAAAAATGATTTGAGCCGTAAAATTACAAATTATCGCCCAAGCCGCCAAACTTTCGCCCAATTTCTTTCTCGATAAAATATATTGGTTTGGAGGTTTGGAGAAACCAATCGTTGTCGCCGAGATTGTTATTCCTCGGGGGCGGTGAAGGTGTAGGCGCCGAGGTCGGAGGTGCGGGCGCTGCCGTAGAAGTCGATGGGGGAGAGAGAGGTGGAGATGGAGGGGTCGGCGGCACCGATGGCCGGGGAGTCGGGGCGGACGCGATAGTCGAAATAGTAGTCGTCGCGCACGGTGTAGAAAAGAGGGTCGGCGTCCCAGATACATGAAACGAAGTTGTCGTCGTCGGTGCCGTTGGCCTTGAACATGCAGTTTTGGAAACGCACGTCGGGGAAATCCTTTGTCAGGTCGGTGGGGGCGACGTCGCCGCCGTAGCCGTGGGTGATGCTGTTGGTGACGATAGCCTCAGTTGGCATGACTGGTTCGTCGGCGGAGGTGTCGGCGGGGAGGAGATGCCATGCCGAGCCTGAGATTGCGGTGAAGAGATAGTTGTTGGATGCGGTGCATTGGTCGAAGCGGTAGGAGCCTCCGGCAAGAAGGACGAGGTCGGATGATGCTTCTGCAAACTCGCATCCGAATGCGTTGATGGAGGTGTTGACGGCACGGAGCACGACATCGCCGGAGTTGCGCAGACGGCAGTTGACGAGGCTTAATTGCGGGTTGTCGAACGATGGGGTCGATGATGCCTCGCCATAAGCCGAGACACCATATGAGGTGTTGGATACTTCGGTGAATTCCATGGCGTTGTCGGCCGACGATTCATGGAAGATGATGCCGAACCATTGGCGCGACATTATGTCGAAAGATACGCCGGGGATAACTTCGCCGGTGCGGTCGCCGGTAAGGACGACGGGCTTGTCGGGGGTGCCTTCGGAGCGCAGAGAGCCGCGTACGTCCATGCGCGCGCCGTCGTGGAACAGCAATTGTGCGCCGGGAGCAAGAGTGAGGGTGGCGCCGGGGGCTACTACAAGAGAGTCGATGAGCCGGTATGGACGTCCGGCCTCAAATATTTCGTCGGATGTGACTATGTGGCCTTTCATGCGGATGATATCGCGTCCGGTCACTGCCAACGGCAGCGACGAGCCGATACCGTTAACGGAGAAGTCGATATTTGCCAGCACGCGCTTGGAGTCGACGGTGCCGTTTTCGGGCAGGTTGACGTCGACATATACGAAAATGGAGTCTTTGGCGCGAATCTCAACGTCGGAGAATGTGGTGCCGGCGAAGCCGTCGACATTCAGACGGAACAGCCCGGCGTTTTCACCTGAAAGGGATATGCGCGATATGTTGAGACCTTTGTTGTTGCGGTTATAAACTACAAAACGGTGGGTTGCCGCGAGTTCACCGGTGTAGACTTCTCCCATATCGAGCGTGTCGACGGAAAAAGATATTTGGTCGGATGGCGATGTCGAGAATCCGTCTTCGATACATGAGGCCATGGTGAAGGTGAGGATTGCGACGAATGCGGCGGCGAGCCACTTTGTATTCATGATGGAAAATTTCATTGTCAATGGATTGTTACTTATCCATTAACGTGAAATCGGGGCAAATATTGTGTGGCGATGTCTATGTTCCCGGGGAGGTCAGCGTTCGAAAAGCCGGGCCACCTTGCGCGGGTCGGCTCCGTAGCGTACGGCGAGTTCGGCGTCGGCGCGGGCATCGTCGAGCAGGTATCGGTCGCGGTTGAGCCATGCACGGTAATAATACAATTCAGGGTCGTGAGAATACAATTTCAGGGCGTCGGCGATTGTCGAGGATGCTTCGGAAAGACGCCCTTCGGCGAGGTAGCATCCGGCAAGAGCGGAACAGTATTCCGGCGAGGGGTCGGCCTCGATTAGTTTAATATAATAAGGAATAGCGCGTGAAGACCGTTCGGTAAGGGAATACAATGCGGCGAGAGCCGACCAGGTGTTGTAGGAGTCGGGCGCGACAGATGAAAGAATGTCGAAATCGGCGGTGGCCTGTTCGAGTTTTCCGCCGTAAAGGGCAATCATGCCATGATAGTAACGGGCTTCGGCATTAAGGGAATCGCGGTCGACAACTGCGCCGAAATCGGAGTAGGCGTCGATGTCGTTTCCCATTTTCAGGTGCAGCCGGGCGCGGTTTTGCAGCACGGTGGTCATTTCCGGTGCCCGTCGCAGGGCTTCGTCGTATGCTTCGAGAGCGAGCGAGTCCCGGTCCATATAAGAATATACCATGCCGAGATTTGAGAGGAGGAGCACGTTCGACGGATTGTTCGGTTCGATTGCCATCGCCTCTACGAGCCGATGCTCGGCTTCCGGATAGTTTTCGTCCTTGATGGCTTGGTCGGCCTGGCCCATAAGGATAAAATATACATCTTCTTCGTCGGGCTCGGCGGCGGCAGAAAAGGCGCAGCCGGCCATGACTATAAATAAATATGTGACAAAACGTTTCATGGCGCAAAGTTACGTCATAAAAATGTTAAGAGGCGAATAAAAGAGTTTAAAAAATGTTTATAACTTCGAATCAATATAATTTTGCCATTCGGAAAAAAAGATGTAATTTTGCACCGTGAATACGATTGTACGACATATTGAATACCTTGCTTCCCGACGCGACTGTGTGGTTATCCCCACGGTCGGTGCTTTGTTAGCCCGGTATGAGAGCGCGCGTTATGATGCTGCCGCGCATCGTATGATTGCCCCGGCGAGGGCGTATTCCTTTAATGCTTCGATTGAGCATAACGATGGCGAGTTGGTGTGGTCGGTCGCACGTTCGCAGCGTATTGATTACGAGCGTGCTCGTGCTATTGTCGACTCGGAGATCGACGCCATGCGTCACCAGTTGCGCAGCCAGGGTGAATTTTCCCTTGGCCGTCTTGGAGTGCTTCGATTCGACTCATCAGCCGAAGCCACGGTGTTTGAGCCTTATGCGGCCTCCGATATAAATGTGGCGACAGCCTTTTTGTGCGATATTGAAGCAGTGCCGGTTTTGGAGCGTGTAAAAGCCGTAGCCGTTGGCGCTCCTGCTGTGGAATCCGAAGGCCGACGCGAAGGCCGTTGGCGCAGGATAGCGTCTGTCGCCGCATCGATAGCGGTGCTTGTTGCGGTATGCTTTGCTGCAATGACGCCGCTGAAAGTTGATGATGCCGCCTTGGCATCGCTTGCGCCTTCGATTGAACGTGTGGATTCGGAAAAGATTCTGCCGCAACCTCATGTTTCGATGCCATTGGTAATGATGAAGCAACGTGCTCCCCTTTATATTGACGTTGACACTTCATATCGCATAATGCCCAGACCGGTCGAAAACGGAAGATATTGCGTGGTCGTGTCGTCGCACACCACCGAGGCCGAGGCCCGGGCTTTCCTCAAACACTATAATAACCCTAAATTCGGCATCCTCGAAAAGGATGGACGCTATCGCGTATATGCTGCGGCCTACGCTTCTATGCAGGAGGCAACGGCCGGGCAAGGTGAAATCGCGGCAAACTATCCCGGAGCTTGGATATGCCGTCGATAATCATATGGAATCATTGAATAAATTGTTTTTTCGCCGTCACAGCATCCGTAAGTATAAAGAGGAAGCAGTGGCGCCGGAAGCCGTGAAACAGATACTTGAAGCCGGTTTGCTGGCTCCGTCGTCGAAAAGCGCTCGCCCTTGGCAGTTTACCGTCGTTGAGGACCGCGAGGTGCTCGAAGCCATGTCGAAGTGCAAACCCGCCGGCGCGCGTCCGATTGCCGGCGCCGCATTTGCCGTGGTTGTAAGCGCGGACCCGGCCAAAAGCGACGTTTTTATTGAAGATGTCTCGGTGGCTGCGGCTTACATGCAATTGCAGGCTGCCGCTCTTGGCATAGGCTCTTGCTGGATACAGATTCGGAATCGTTTCGGGGCGGATGATGAACCGTCGGAAAATATGATTCATGACCTTCTCGACATACCTTATACGCAATCGATAGTGACAGTGCTCACATTTGGAGTCCCCGACGAGGAAAGACGGGAAGTAGACCCGTCGAAATTGCTTTGGGAGAAGGTGCATATAGGCAAATGGAACGCCGGCGAATAGTTGTTGTCGGTTCGGGGAATGTGGCGACACATCTTGCTCCGGCGCTTGACCGTGAGAATGATGTGGTGCAAGTTGTTGCCCGTTCGTTGGAAAGCGCGTCGAAAGTGTCGTCGCTTACTCGCAATGGCCGTGCTTGCGCCCTTTTGTCGGAAATTGAACCGGATGCCGATTTCTATATCGTGGCCGTGAACGACGATGCGGTCGAGGCCGTGGCGAAATCTATGCCGCGGGTTGCCGGCGTCGTGGCCCATACATCCGGAAGCGTGCCGATGAGCGCGCTCGCCGGCACGTCGGCTCGGGTGGGGGTGTTCTATCCTTTGCAGACATTCTCGCGCGAGGCAAAGGTAGATGTTGAGCGAGTCCCTTTCTTTATCGAAGGAAACACTCCGGCTTGTGCCGATGAGTTGGCGGCGTTGGCTCGCACGATTTCACATTCGGTGGAGTTTGCTGATTCCGCCAGACGGTCGGTATTGCATTTAGCGGCGGTTTTCGCCTGCAATTTCTCTAACTATATGTGGGATTGCGCCGACGGAATTCTGGCAGAGGCCGGACTCTCCCTTGAAGTAATGCGCCCGTTGCTTGAAGTGACGCTCGACAAAGCCATGACTCTTGGTCCGCGAGCCGCGCAGACCGGTCCGGCGCGCAGGCATGATTATTGGGTGATGAACAGCCAAAGCTCAAAGCTGCCTGAGAATTTGAGTAAAATATATGATATCCTTTCCCAAGGAATAATCGAAAACCATAGCGACAAATGAGTAGAATTGATTACGACCTGACAGCCCTTCGTGGAATCGCTTTCGATGTCGACGGAGTGCTTTCACCCTCGACTGTGCCGATGGGCTCCGATGGAGTGCCTCGTCGCATGGTCAATATTAAAGACGGCTATGCCATACAGCTTGCCGTGAAAATGGGGCTGAACATAGCAATAATAACCGGAGCCGATTCCGAGGCCGTGGCCACACGCTATCGTGCGCTTGGCGTGCAGGATATATATCTGAAAGCGTCCGAAAAATTGCCGATTCTTGAAGACTGGATGCGGCGTCGCGGCTTGTCGGCTCACGAGGTGGCATATGTCGGCGACGATATCCCCGATGTAAGGCCCATGCAGGCGGTAGGGCTCCCGGTAGCGCCGGCCGATGCAGCCGTCGATGTAAAGATGATTGCCTGTTTTGTCACCAAAGCCGATGGAGGCTACGGCGTGGCCCGTGAATTGCTCGAGGAAATTCTCAAAGCCAAAGGCTTGTGGATGACCCACGACCGGGCTTTTGGCTGGTGAGGGATAAGTAGATGTTAAAAATTAATTTATATTTACAAGCAGATGTTGTTTCATTTCAACAGCCATATCTTCGGATGCTTTTTGGCCGCTTTCTTCCTCATCGTCAGTCACGTAGCTCGCTACGCTCCTTCCTCCTCGGAAGAAAGCGGCTCAAAAATCATCTCGAATATATTGTCTGTTAATTTTTAACATCTACTTAAAAAGATTTGATTTATGAAAATGTATAGCGATCTTGCACCTACACAGGCTCGCGTGCTGTTGGCGTCGAATTCTCCGCGTCGACGTGAACTGCTGCGGATGATTGTGCCTGAATACGATATGGCGGTGATGCACGACGTAGACGAGTCGTATCCTGCCGATTTGGCCGATGTTGACGTGGCTCCGTATCTGTCGCGGCTGAAAGCTGATGCCTATCGCGCGCAGCTTGTTGAAAATGAAGTGATGATTACAGCCGATACGGTGGTGATAAGCGACGGACGCATCCTCGGAAAGCCTGCCGATGAAAAGCAGGCGGTGGAAATGCTTCGTTCGCTCATGGGGCATACGCATAAAGTCGTTACCGGCGTCACGCTCACGTCCACACATGTTTCGGAAACATTTTCCGAAACGACAGAAGTTATATTTGGAAATATATCCGACCGGGAAATAGAGCTTTATGTGTCAAATTTCCGTCCGCTTGACAAAGCCGGAGCTTATGGCATACAGGAATGGATCGGCTGCGTTGCCATACAGGGAATCCGAGGCTGTTTTTACAATGTAATGGGGATTCCGTTGCATACGCTTTACCGCAGATTGCGCGATTTCAAGGTTTAAATGGCTCAGAAATTTATAATAACGTCGACAGGGTATTTTCGGTATGGCGATGTAAACCTTCACCGGGAATTGCTCCAAGCCGGAGAAGAATGTCTCGGCGGCGGGTTCTACGAGTTTGATTATATCCGGAACAGTCTTGAATTGTCGGGCCGTTCGTACGATTACGGCCGTCCGCGGTGGGATGCCGTCGACGTGCTTACAGTGCCGGCTGTATTCCGTGGCCTTGACATACGTTACGACGAGATTCCGTTGCAGAATTTCGTGCCGTTGCGGTTTGAATGAAACGCGGTTTTTGAAATTTTTTTCTTACCTTTGTCGTTGAAATGATTTCAATCAACAATCTCTCTGTCGAATTCAGCGCAAAGTCGTTGTTCGACAATATAAATTATGTGATAAACCCGCGCGACAAGATAGCCCTTGTGGGCAAGAACGGCGCGGGAAAGTCCACCATGTTGAAAATTATCGCCGGACTCCAGAAACCCACGTCGGGGTCGGTGGCTGTGCCGGCGGGTATCTCCGTAGGTTATCTCCCGCAGCAAATGGTGCTTACCGACGAGCGCACGCTTATAGAGGAAACATCGCTTGCGTTCAGTCATATCGACAAGATGCAGGCTCAACTCGATGAGTATAACGCGGAGCTTGCCGAGCGCACCGATTATGATTCGGAAGACTATCATAAGCTTATCGACCGCATGACCGCCCTTACCGAGCGGCTTGCCATGGAATCTGCCGATAACAACCGGGCCGAGATGGAACGCACCTTGCTTGGCCTTGGCTTCTTGCGCACGGATTTCGACCGTCCCACCTCTGAATTTTCCGGAGGATGGCGTATGCGCGTCGAGTTGGCCAAACTTCTTCTCACGCATCCCGATGTGCTTCTTCTCGACGAGCCGACCAACCACCTCGATATCGAGTCGATTCAGTGGCTCGAGCAATTCCTGATGCAAAAGGCAAAGGCTGTGGTGCTTGTGAGCCACGACCGCGCTTTTATCGATAACGTGACATCGCGTACCATAGAAATATCTTGCGGCAAGATTTATGACTATAACGTGAATTATTCACATTTTGTCGACCTTCGCCGCGAACGCATCGAGCAGCAGCGCCGCGCCTACGAGAATCAGCAAAAGGAAATACGCGAGACCCAGGAATTTATCGACCGTTTCCGTTACAAACCGTCGAAGTCATCTTCTGTGCAGAGCCGTGTGAAGCAATTGGCTAAGATTGAACTGATAGAGGTGGACGAGGTCGACAATTCGCGTCTAAATTTAAAATTCCCTCCGGCTCCCCGCTCCGGCGACTATCCCGTGATAGCCGATAATGTGGGAAAAGCATACGGCGAACATCAGGTGTTCGACCATGCCACATTCACCATCAAGCGAGGTGAAAAAGTAGCGTTTGTAGGAAAGAATGGCGAGGGCAAGTCCACGCTTGTCAAATGTATTATGGGCGAAATTTCGTTCACGGGCTCGCTTAAAATAGGGCATAACGTGAAAATCGGTTATTTTGCCCAGAACCAAGCGCAGCTTCTCGACCAGGAAATAACGGTGTTCGATACCATCGACCATGTGGCCGTAGGTGACATACGTCTGAAAATTCGTGATATACTCGGAGCGTTTATGTTTGGCGGCGAGGCTTCCGACAAGAAAGTGAAAGTGCTGTCGGGGGGCGAGAAAACTCGTCTTGCCATGATTAAACTTTTGCTTGAACCGGTAAACCTTCTTATCCTCGACGAGCCTACCAACCACCTCGACATGAAGACGAAAGATATCCTCAAACAGGCCATTAAGGATTTTAACGGCACGGTGATAGTGGTGAGCCACGACCGTGCGTTCCTCGACGGTCTTGTGGAGAAAGTCTACGAATTTGGAGGAGGTGAGGTTAAGGAATGTCTCGGCGGAATATACGAATTCCTGGAAAAGAAAAAAATCGCCTCCCTGAGCGAGCTTGAAATCAAAGACAACAAGCCTGCCGCCAAGGATTCAAAGACGGCTAAGGACATTAAAGAGCCTAAGGACGTTAAAGACCATAAAGCATCCGGCCCTGATAAAGAGGCAAAGCCAAGGGCGCTGTCGTATGCCGAGCAGCGCGAACGCGACAAGGCGTTGCGTGCCGCGCGAAAAAAGGTGGAGACAGCCGAAGCCGATATTGCCCGGCTTGAAAGCGAGAAGGCGGCTATTGAAGCGCGCTTCGCCGCCGGGGAAGCATCCGACGAACTGTATGCCCTTCATGTCGAGGCGCAGAAAAACCTTGAAAATGCGATGAGCGTGTGGGAGCTTGCCTCGATGGAATATGAGGAGATGAACAACTAATTTAAATAGTATCATATGAAAAAACTTTTATTTATGGCTATGTCTGCATCGCTGTGCACTATTGCGATGACTGATTGCACCGGTGCTTCGGCATCGCAAAAGGGCATCGACGTGGCAAATCTTGACACGACGGTCGCCCCCGGTCAGGATTTTTACGACTATGCGTGCGGAGGGTGGATCAAGGCCCATCCGCTCACAGGTGAATATTCGCGCTTTGGCGCCTTCGAGGTGCTTGGTGAGGAAAACCGCAAGCAGGTGCTCGGTATTGTCGAAGGTATCGACCTTGCAACAGCCGAACCGGGCTCGAATGCCCAGAAAGTCGGCGTGATTTATGCCCAGGGCATGGACTCCGTCACTCTCAACGCTCAGGGCGCAGAGCCAATCAAAGCCGACCTGGCCACGATAAATGCCGCTTCACGTGAGGACTTCCCCGTCCTCATGGCCACACTTGCCGGCCTTTCCGGATTTTATGGCACGGGAGTGGAAGCCGACATGATGAACTCTACTATGAACGTGATGTATGTCATGCAGGGTGGCCTCGGTCTGCCCGACCGCGACTATTATCTCACCGATGGCGATGATGAAAAGCGTGTGCTCGAAGCCTATAAGACTTATCTTGACACTCTTGCCACCCTTGCCGGATATTCCGAAGCAGATGCCGCCCGTTTGGTCGACAATACCCTTGCAATCGAACGCCGTCTTGCTGCCGCCCAGATGAGCCGTGAAGAACTCCGCGACCCCATCAAATCTTACAACCCCATGGCTATGGCCGACCTCAACGCGCAGTTCCCCGCGCTTGGTCTCGGCTCCTATTTTAAAGCCCAGGGAATCGAAAAAATCGATTCTGTAATTGTAGGCCAACCCGGATTCCTCGCCGAAGCAAACAAAATCCTTGCCGGTGAATCCGAACAAGCTATCCGCGATTACTTGACATCAGGTTATCTCACTTCCGCCGCTTCTTATCTCAGCGACGATTTCCAGCTTGCTGAATTCCGTATGGAGCAGGCCCTTTCGGGCGTGCAGCAGCAAGAGCCTCGCTGGAAACGCGCTCTTGCCGTGCCTAACGGCATGCTTGGCGAAGCGCTCGGACAGCTGTATGTGGAAAAATACTTCCCCGAATCGTCGAAGGAACGCATGGAAAAACTTGTCGCTAACTTGCAGACAGCCCTTGGCCAGCATATCGACAATCTCACATGGATGAGCGACACGACAAAGGTGCGCGCAAAAGAAAAACTTGCCTCCTTCACCGTAAAAATCGGCTACCCCGACAAATGGCGCGACTATTCGGTTCTTACCATCGATGCCGACAAACCCTACTGGAACAACATCCAGTCTGCCATTATTTTCTCCAACAACGAAAATCTTGCCGACTTTGGCAAACCCGTCGACCGTTCGCGCTGGTATATGTCGCCCCAGACAGTTAACGCATATTACAGCCCCACAGCAAACGAAATCGTGTTCCCCGCAGCTATTCTGCAACCCCCGTTCTTCGATCCTGAGGCCGATGACGCTGTAAACTACGGCGCTATCGGTGTGGTTATCGGTCATGAAATGACACACGGATTCGACGATCAGGGCCGTCAGTTCGATAAAGACGGTAATTTCTCCAACTGGTGGACCGACGAAGATGCGAAAGCATTCACCGCTCTCGCCGACGCCTTGGCAGCCCAATTTGATGAAATAATCGTGCTTGGCGACACTCACGCCAACGGCAAGTTCACACTTGGCGAAAACATAGCCGACCAAGGTGGTCTGCGAGTGGCACACACCGCATATCACAACTCGCTCAACGGTTCCGAAGGCGAAACCATCGATGGCTTCACCCCCGACCAGCGCTTCTATCTTGCTTATGCCACAGTATGGGCAAGCTCAATCCGCGATGAGGAAATACTCCGTCGCACCAAAAACGATCCTCACTCGCTCGGCCGCTGGCGCGTCAACGCTTCGCTGCGCAACATTCAGCCGTTCTTCGACGCGTTCAATATCACCGAAGGCGACCCGATGTTCCGCCCCGATTCAACCCGCGTGGTAATCTGGTAATACTACGACGCTGAAATCTATTAAGCCGCTTTCTGTTATGGGAAGCGGCTTTTTTTGTACAGGCCGTAAATGCCGTGCATGGAATCGCGAGCGATTTGCCGGACGGCAATACAATATGTTCCTGTTTGGCGGGCGGTAAAAAAAATAATTTTGAAATTCGGGATATTTTTCTTAAATTTGCCGCGCAAATTTTATATGTATAAACAGACATGAAAAAGTTTCCCGAATATACCTCTTTGAATCTTTCAGATGTAAATAAAGAGATCCTCGAGCAGTGGAATGCCGCCCGGCTTTTCGAGCAAAGCATGGCGGTGCGTGAGGGCTCTCCCTCGTTTGTGTTTTATGAGGGACCACCTTCGGCCAACGGCAAGCCCGGCATCCACCATGTAATGGCTCGCACTATCAAGGATATTTTCTGCCGATACAAGACAATGAAAGGCTTCCACGTTAAACGCAAGGCCGGATGGGACACTCACGGTCTGCCGGTTGAGCTTGGCGTTGAGAAGTCTTTGGGAATCACAAAAGAGGATATCGGGACCGAGAAGATTTCTGTCGACGAATATAATGCGGCTTGCCGCAGCGAGGTGATGAAATACACCCGCGAGTGGACGTCGCTCACCAACATGATGGGTTATTGGGTCGACCTCGACAACCCGTATATCACTTACGACAACCGCTATATCGAATCGGTGTGGTGGCTTCTTGCCCAGCTTTACAAAAAAGGATATTTATATAAAGGATATACTATCCAGCCTTATTCTCCGGCTGCCGGTACAGGCCTTAGCTCGCACGAGTTGAACCAGCCCGGTTGCTATCGTGACGTAAAAGATACTACATGTATCGCCGAATTCCTCGTTAAAGAGCCGATTGAGGCAATGAAAGGGTGGGGAACTCCCTACTTCCTCGCCTGGACTACCACTCCGTGGACTCTTCCCTCGAACACAGCCCTTGCTGTCGGTCCGGAAATTGAATATTCCATTGTGCGCACATATAACCCGTATTCCGGCCAGCCGGTTACGGTTGTCATTGCCACGGCCCTTCTGAAATCGGTGCTCGACGCCAAGGGTGAAAATATGTCGCTCGAAGCATATGAAAAAGGCAAGAAGCCGGTGCCCTGGCAAGTGGTAGCCACTGCCACTGGCAACGACCTTGTCGGAATTCATTATGAACAACTGATGCCTTGGGTAAATCCGGGCGAGGGAGCTTTCCGCGTTATCCCCGGCGACTATGTATCGACAGAGGATGGTACGGGCATCGTGCACATTGCCGGAACATTCGGCGCCGATGACCAACGTGTGTCAAAACAAGCCGGAGTGCCCCCCTTGCATATGTACGACCGTGACGGCAATCTTCGTCCTATGGTCGACCCGCAAGGCCGTTTCTACCGCATCGAAGATCTCGACCCTGCATTCGTAGAGAAGATGGTCGATGTCGACGCTTATAGCCCCTGGGCCGGGAAATATGTGAAAAATGCTTTCAATCCCGACGCCACCGAGGAAACGGAAACCCTCGATGTGGAGATATGCATGTGGCTTAAACAAATCGACCGTGTTTTCAAAATTGAAAAACATGTTCACAGCTATCCCCACTGCTGGCGTACCGACAAGCCGGTGCTCTATTATCCGCTCGACTCGTGGTTTATCCGCACCACAGCGGCACGTGAGCGTCTGATGGAGCTTAACGGTCAGATTAAATGGAAGCCCGCTTCGACAGGTTCGGGCCGTTTTGGCAAATGGCTTGAAAACCTTCAAGACTGGAACCTGAGCCGCTCCCGCTACTGGGGTACCCCTCTCCCAATCTGGCGCACAGCCGACGGAAAAGAAGAAATCTGCATCGACTCGGTGGAAACTCTCTATAACGAAATAGAGAAAGCCGTTGCTGCCGGATTCATGAAAGAAAATCCGTTCAAGGCCGCCGGATTTGTCCCCGGCAACTATTCCAAGGAGAATTATGAACTGATCGACCTTCACCGTCCGTATGTCGACGATATAATCCTCGTATCGGAATCCGGTCGTGAGATGCGTCGTGAGCTCGACCTTATCGACGTATGGTTCGATTCCGGCTCTATGCCTTATGCCCAGATTCACTATCCTTTCGAAAACAAGGAAGGCCTTGATTCCGGCGAGCTCTATCCTGCCGATTTCATTGCCGAAGGTGTCGACCAAACACGTGGATGGTTCTTTACCCTTCACGCTATTGCCGGCATGGTATTCGACAAGATTTCTTATAAGGCCGTGATATCCAACGGTCTGGTCCTTGATAAGGACGGCAATAAGATGTCGAAGCGCCTTGGCAATGCCGTCGACCCGTTTGTCACGCTTGAAAAATACGGTTCCGACCCCGTGCGTTGGTACATGATTGAGAATTCCGCACCTTGGGACAATCTCAAATTCAACATCGACGACGTGCAAAAAGTTGTGCGCAAGATGTTTGGAACACTGTATAATACATATATGTTCCTCGCTCGTTATGCCAATGTCGACGGCTTCGACCCCACTGCGCCCCTCACCCCTGTGGCCGACCGTCCGGAAATCGACCGTTGGATCATATCCGCGCTTAACTCGCTTGTCGCAAAAGTCGACGAGGCTCTCGCCGATTACGAGCCTACACGTGCGGCGCGTGCCATTAACGAGTTTGTCAACGATGACCTTTCCAACTGGTATGTCCGCCTCAACCGCAAACGTTTCTGGGGCGGCGGCCTTACCCAAGACAAGCTCATGGCCTACCAGACGCTTTATACCTGTCTGGAAACAATCGCGCTGCTCATCGCTCCTGTCGCGCCCTTCTATGCCGACCGCCTCTACCGCGACCTTAAAGCCTCTGACGACGCTCCCGCATCCGTGCATCTCGCCTTCTTCCCGAAATCGGATGCTTCCCTTATCGACAAAGACCTGGAAGAACGTATGTCGGTGGCCCAGCGCGTAACCTCGCTTGTCAACTCTCTGCGCCGAGAGTCAAATATCCGTGTGCGTCAGCCGTTGCGTCAAGTGCTCGTGCCGGTTGTCGACGAACGCCAGCGCGCCGATCTTGAATCCATGAGCAAATTGATTCTTACCGAGGTCAACGTCAAAGAATTGCGTCTTGTGGGCTCTGATGAAGACAGCATCCTCGTGAAGCGAGTGAAACCCGACTTCAAGAAGCTCGGCCCGAAATTCGGCAAGCAAATGAAAGCTGTGGCTAAGGCTGTTCAGGCCCTTACGCAGCAGCAGATTGCATCGCTTGAAAAAGAAGGAAAAGTGACATTCCCTCTCGAAGACGGCGCGGACGCTACTGTCGAACTTGCCGATGTGGAGGTTATCTCCGAGGATATCCCCGGCTGGCTCGTGGCAAACGAAGGCAACATCACCGTTGCGCTCGACATCACGATTACGCCCGAATTGCGACGCGAAGGCATAGCTCGTGAGATAGTAAACCGTATTCAGAATATACGTAAAGACCGCGATTATGAGATAACAGACCGAATCCGTCTCATTTTTGATGCGGAAGGTCAAACTCTCGAGGCCATTGAAGCGTTTAAGGATTACATAGGGGAGCAAGTGCTTGCCTTGTCGATTGAAACAGGAAACGCCGGCTCAGACGCCGAGGTGCTCACAATCGACGACATCTCTCTTCCCGTGTGTGTCTGCAAGGCATAAATCCACGTTTTAATAAATTTATCTTATGGCCGAAAAAACTCGTTATTCCGATGAGGAACTTCAAGAATTCAAGGAATTGATTCTTGCCAAACTTGAAAAAGCGCAGAAAGAATACGAATCCCTGCGAGAATCCGTAATGAACGGAGAAGACAATGGCGTAGCCGACACATCGCCTACATTCAAGGCTCTTGAAGAGGGTGCTGACACCCTTGAAAAAGAGCATATGGCACGTATGGCCGAACGGCAGCGTCAGTTTATTCGTCATTTGCAGGCGGCTCTTGTACGCATCGAGAACAAGACCTACGGCATATGCCGTGTTACAGGGCAGCTCATTCCCAAGGAACGGCTCCGCGCGGTGCCTCATGCCACTTTGGTTATCGATGCAAAAAATCAAAAAAAGTAACATTTTGACTCAGGAATCCGACAACAATTCATCACTCGACGGCAGAGTGCCGGCATCGGCCGGCGGCTCTGCCTCGTCGGTGTATTCATCCGGAAATCATCGTGGCCTGCTTGCCACTTTGATAATATTAGCCGTAATCATTATCGACCAGGCTATAAAAATATGGGTGAAGACCGATTTTTACTGGGGCGAGGATAAGGAAATTTTTTCTTTTTTCCATCTTCGGTTCGTCCAGAATCCGGGCATGGCTTTCGGATGGCAGCTTGGAAGCAAACTTTTCCTTACCGTTTTCAGAATAATCGCCGTCAGTGCCATAATCTGGTATATATCGCGTATCCGCACAATCAGGCGTCTGCCCGTTGGATATGTGGTGTGCTTCTCGTTGATATGCGCCGGAGCCGCAGGCAATATTTTCGACTGTGTGTTCTATGGCGAGATATTCAACAATCCCTATCCGCCCGCGGTGGCGCAATTTGTGCCGTGGGGCCAAGGTTATGCCCCGATTTTCGAGGGCATGGTGGTGGATATGTTCTACTTCCCGCTGTTTGCATTTACATGGCCGTCGTGGGTGCCTGTGCTTGGCGGCTCGGTATTTTCGTTTTTTGATCCGGTGTTTAACTTTGCCGATGCTGCCATTTCTGTCGGAATGATAGCATTGATAATTTTTTATCATCGTTACCTGCTCGTTCTCAATGAGAAAGGAATGGATGAAATAGAGAACGAAAAGAAAAAGTAGGGGATGATGAGAAAATTGCCGGCCTTGTTTTTATTTGCGCTCGTGGCATCGGTTGGTTGCAACCGTGTTCCGGGTCATGTCATCCCTCCCGACGATATGGCCGAGATTATGGCCGACCTCAATACAGCCGAGGCTGTGGCCGAGACAAACCATGCGATGTTTCCCAATGATTCCACTCGCAGGGTGCTCCGTCAGTCGATATATATGGCTCATGGAATTACCGAGGCCGACTTCGACTCGTCTATGATGTGGTATGGCCGCAATATCGACCGATACGTGGAAATGTGCGAGCTCACCATCGAGACTCTTGAAGCGCGTCAAAAGAAACTCGGCATGCAAATGTCCGACCGCATGGGAATGTCTGTGTCGGGCGATTCTGTCGATGTCTGGCAATCATCGCATTATCTGAACATGAATAACCGATTGCCGTCGCGTATAATATATTTCACTCTTTCTGCCGACGATAATTGGCTTCCGGGTGATTATTACACTTGGCGCTTGAAGGTGATCAATGGCGAGCCATCCACCCAATGGGGATTCATAGCTGAATATGAAGATGGCTCTGTGGAAACTTTGAATCTTGCCACAACCGGCCGTTTATGGACGGAAGCATCTTTCATATCCGACTCGACAAAGACCATGAAAGAAATCCGTGGCTACGTCGACCTCGGAGAGCAGTCGGGACTGTATGTCGACAGTATTACTCTTGTAAGAAAACGCGTCGACCCCGAGAAATATTCACAACGCTACCGTCAGCGCAGGTTCCGGTCGGCCGAGGGCGGACAAATCATAGGCACAAGATGATACGCATATTAGCCCGCAGGATTGTTTTTGAGGGGCGGGAGCATAAACTGTCTTTGCTTGAAATATCCGCGGATGGTCGTAAAGTGAAAATTTCTCCTTTTGTCAAAGAAACTCATTCCACTGTTTTTATTGACGGCGCGGTTGAGGTGATTCACACCGGCCGAGAATACTCATATCGCTGTATATGAGCGATAGTTAACCAAAATTTGTTTTACATTAAATAGAAAAAACACCAATATGATAAAAATTGGAGAAAATAATAAATTGAAAGTGGTGCGTCCGGTAGATTTCGGCGTATATCTTGATGGAGGAGAAGCAGGCGAAATACTCATGCCCGCCAAGTATATATCTTCACCCCTAAGCCCGGGCGACGAGGTCGATGTATTTGTATACACCGATTCAGAAGACCGTCTTGTAGCCACTACCGAGCGGCCATTTGCCCGTGTCGGAGAATTTGCCTTTTTGCAGGTTCTGCAAGTAAACAGGGTAGGGGCTTTCCTCGACTGGGGGCTGCCTGCAAAAAACCTTCTCGTGCCCTTTGCCGAGCAAAAAGCAAAGATGCGCCCCGGCGGCATATATCTCGTTTATGTATATCTCGACCATACGACAAAGCGCGTTGTAGCTTCATCTAAAATTGAAAAATATGTCGGAAATGTCGTGCCTCGTTACACCCCGGGCGACAAAGTGTCGGCTCTTGTATTCGAGCATACGTCCATCGGATACAGATGTATCGTCGACAACCTGCATTACGGCATGATTTACGACAACGAGGTGTTCCGCCCGATTGAGGTTGAAAACACCGTCGAGGCTTATGTGCGCCAGGTGCGTGAAGATGGTAAAATAGACCTTACTCTTGCCGACAAGGCGTCTGTGCGTACAGATTCATTGTCGGAGCGTGTTTATAATGCAATTGTCGAGGCCGGAGGCCGGCTGCCCATGTCCGACAAATCATCTCCCGAAGAAATCCGCGAGCGTTTCCAGTGCTCTAAGCGCGATTTCAAGCAGGCGATAGGTCATTTGTTCCGCGACCGTCGGATTCTCCTTGGCGAAGGCGAATTATTGGTAGCAGATAAGTAGAGAGTGTTAAATTCGACTCTTAAAAAAAGTTAATAGTTTAGAAACTGTAAGGATATATAAACTATTTTAACATTCATATTCGCCATTTTAGTTGTTATAGTTGTAATTTTGTGAACAAATTCGGGTTCCACTGCCAAGTCTTCCCGAGAAAGTAACATCAGAATATATAATACAACTATTTAAATATCTATGAGCGAATCCGTAAATATCCGCGAACTCAACAGCCTTGTAGCCGGCAAGAGCGAGTTTATCAACCTGATAACACATGGCATGGACCGCACTATCGTCGGTCAGAAACATCTCGTGGAATCTTTGGTGATTGCACTCCTGGCAAACGGCCACGTGCTTCTCGAAGGCGTTCCCGGCCTTGCAAAGACTCTTGCCATAAAGACTCTTGCTCAACTTATCGATGCAAAATATAGCCGAATCCAGTTCACCCCCGACCTTCTCCCTGCCGATGTGCTCGGTACAATGATATACTCTGTTAAAAACGAGCAATTTCAGGTGAAGAAAGGCCCGATTTTTGCAAATTTCGTGCTCGCCGATGAAATCAACCGCGCCCCTGCAAAGGTGCAGTCGGCATTGCTCGAAGCCATGCAGGAGCGTCAGGTGACAATCGGCGACACCACTTTCCCGCTCCAAGAGCCGTTCCTGGTCATGGCTACGCAAAACCCCATCGAGCAGGAAGGCACATATCCGCTCCCCGAGGCACAAGTCGACCGTTTCCTCATGAAGGTAGTCATCGGCTATCCCACCAAGGATGAAGAAAAAATTATTGTCCGCCAAAACATTTCCAATGTGCGCAATAAAGTTGAGGCCCTTCTGCGCCCGGAAGAAATTATCGAAGCTCAAAATGTCGTAAATCAGATATATGTCGACGAAAAAATCGAACGATACATCGTCGACATCGTATTTGCTACCCGTTTCCCCGGCGATTTCGGCCTTGCCGACCTTACAAGCATAATCGCATTCGGAGCTTCTCCCCGTGCTTCCATCTCGCTTGCCCGTGCCGCTCGTGCCTACGCCTTCATTCACGGCCGCGGCTATGTTATCCCCGAGGACATCATTGCCGTGAGCCACGATGTGTTGCGTCACCGTATCGGCGTGACATACGAAGCCGAAGCAAACAACATCACTACCGATGAAATAATCACCGAGATACTCGACAAAGTCCAGGTGCCCTGATGGATGCGAACGAACTGCTGAAAAAGGTTAGGAAGATAGAAATCAAGACACGTGGCTTGTCGCAGAATATCTTCGCCGGCGAATATCATTCCGCCTTCAAAGGGCGTGGCATGATGTTTTCGGAGGTGCGCGAGTACCAGTACGGCGATGACATCCGCGACATCGACTGGAACGTGACCGCGCGTCAGAACCGGCCTCACGTCAAAGTATATGAGGAGGAGCGCGAGCTTACCGTGATGCTTCTTGTCGATGTGTCCGGAAGCCGCTTTTTCGGCGCTGTCGGGGAAGAGAAACGAGAGATGATAGCGGAAATATCCGCCACGCTCGCGTTCTCGACAATACAAAACAACGACAAGATCGGCGCTATATTCTTCTCCGATAAGGTGGAGAAGTTTATCCCTCCCAAGAAAGGCCGCAAACACATCCTGTTCTTGATTCGTGAACTCATCGATTTTCAGCCCGAGAACCGTGGCACAGACATCGCACATGCTGTGGAATATTTCACCAATGCGATAAAACGACGCTGTACGGCTTTCGTGATAAGCGACTTTATCGACAAATCCGACTATCGGCAGGCCTTAACCATAGCGCGCAACCGTCACGATGTGATGGCAATGCAGGTCTACGACAAGCGCGATGCCCAGATGCCCGACGTGGGGCTTATGCGCGTGGCCGATCTCGAGACCGGCGACACCCGGTGGATCGACACATCGTCGTCGAAAGTGAGAAAAGCCTACGACCGTTGGTGGTACGATCGCCAACAGCATATGTCGGCATCGCTCCGTGCGTCGAGGGTCGATTTTGGCTCGGTAGCCACCGACGAAGATTATGTGAAACCCCTTCTTTCACTTTTTAAAAACAAAAGCGCGCGATAATAAATAATGGTAAAATCACGGTCAACATATTTTATAGCGGCATTTGCCCTCCTGTTTTCCATATTTGGAGCATCGGCCAGGGTCGTGAAAGTTACGGCTGAGGCCGATTCCGTGGCCTTGACTATGGGCGACACCACGGTAGTCCGCGTTCAAGTAATCAAGGAAGGGCACCCCGGCGTGCTCGTCGGCCTTCCTGAAAAGGAACAGGACTATCACGGCATGGAGCTCTCAAACATAGCTGTCGATTCCACCGATCTTGGCAATGGCCGCACACAGCTCGACTATCAGCTTACTTTTCAGGCTTTCGACCCGGCGGCGGCAGTGGTGCTTCCCGGCTTTTCCTATGCCGCGGCAGGCGACACTGTCAAGTCCAACATCCTCACGTTCAAGGTGCTTCCGGTGGAGTTGAGCCCCGAACTTGGCGATATCAATAACGTGGACTCGCTTACTATCCATCCGTCGGAAGGTCCGGTGCAGTTGCGCACGCGATTCTACGACTATATCCCCTCGTGGTGGTATTGGGTAGTGATAGCCCTTGTCGCCGTGGCTTTGGGTGTAGTGCTCTATCTCCTGTATAAGAAAAACGGCCCGTCGCTGTTTGTCGCGCGCAAGCCTGTGCCTCCCTACGACCTCGCCATGCAGCGTCTTGCAGCCATTAAGCACCGGGGACTTATCGAGCGTGGACAATTCAAGGAATATTACACGGAATTGACCGATACCTTGCGCTCATATCTTGAAGGCCGGTTCGGCATCTTTGCAATGGAGTTGACGACAAAGCAGATTCTGGAGCAACTTAGAGCCAATGAAGAAACCCAATTGTCGGCGTCTCAGATTCAGTCGGCGCTTGAAATGGCCGATTTTGTGAAATTCGCGGCCGTGAAACCGTTGCCCGACGATAATATCAAAACTTACAACACAATATACGATTTTGTAGAGTCGACCAAGCCGGTTCCTACTCCGGAGGAAGAAGCAGAGGCTGCAAAATCAAAGAAAAAGAAGTAAGATACTTCATAACTCATAACTTCTACCTGATACTTAAATGCAGTTTGCCCACCCGTCATATTTTTGGCTATTTCTTGGTTTTATTCCATTGATTGCATGGTATATAATCAAGCAGAGGAATGCCCGTGCGTCGATGGCAATTTCCACAATATCGCCGTTTGCGTCAATCGGACGCTCATGGAAGGAATATGTGCGCCATTTAGTCTTTCTACTTCGTCTCGGAGCCTTGGCTTGCCTTATTATCATTCTTGCCAGGCCGCAGGTCAAGGACAATTGGCGCACGACATCGACCGAAGGTACCGACATAATGCTTGCCATCGACGTGTCGTCGTCGATGCTTGCGCGTGATTTCCAGCCCGACCGTCTCGAAGCGGCAAAAGCAGTGGCGCAGAAGTTTGTTGCCGGCCGCGATGGCGACAATATCGGCGTTGTAATCTTCGCCGGAGAAAGCCTTACCGGCATACCCATGACGGTCGACCGCTCGATGCTTCTCAACTATATCAACTCCATCAAGATGAACATCCTTCCCGACGGCACCGCCATTGGCGATGGTATTGCCACTTCGCTCAACCGTCTCAAAGAAGGCAAGGCAAAAAGCCGGAGCATAATTCTCCTCACCGACGGCTCGAACAATACCGGCGTAGTGGCTCCTGTAATGGCGACAGACGTGGCTAAGGAACTCGGGGTGCGCATCTACACGGTAGGTATCGGCACCAACGGCATGGCTCCGACTCCCGTCATGGGCATGTTCGGCAATATTGAATACGAGCCGCAGAAGGTTGTAATCGACGAAGGCACATTGCGTGAGATTGCCGATGCTACGGGTGGCAAGTATTTCCGCGCAACCGACAATAAGGTTCTTAGCGACGTGTTTGCCGAAATCGACCGTCTCGAAAAAACAAGGATGGACGTGCGCCATTTTTCTCATACCGAAGACAATTACATGCTCTTCGCCTGGATAGCATTTGCACTTGTAGCCTTAGACTTGCTTTTGCGATACACGGTGCTTCGTTCCATTCCATAAACGATATAAAAGAGATTTGATAATATGTTTGATTTTGCATACCCTATACATCTATATCTATTGGCGACGCTGGTTGTCTTCGCCCTCCTTTTCTGGTGGGCCCAGATTTCACGGTCGCGCAAGTTGCGGCGGTTCGGTAAGCTCGGGGTTATCGGAAACCTTATGCCCGACGCCTCGATATACAAGCCCAGAATCAAGATTGTGCTCGAGCTTCTTGCCCTTGCGGCGATTGTGATAGTGCTGGCCCGCCCCCGATATGGAGAAAAGGAAACCCAGCAGTCGCGTCAAGCCGGTATCGAGATTATGATTGCATTCGACGTGTCAAACTCCATGCTGGCATCGTCCAACGACGACCCCAATGGCATATCTCGCCTCGACAGAGCGCGTCTCGTGCTTGAAAAACTTGTCGACAAATTGCACAATGATAAAGTCGGGCTTGTCGTTTTTGCCGGCGAGGCCAAGACGCAAATGCCGCTCACCACAGATTATTATTCCGCTAAAATGTATCTCGGCGACCTGTCGCCGCGTCTGGTGCAATTCCAAGGCACGTCTATCACCGATGCTATAAATATGTCGGTAAGCGCATTTTCAGATAATCAGGATGTGCAGAAAGCCATTATACTCATTACCGATGCCGAAAACCACGAAGGCGATGCCATAGAGGCCGCTAAGGAGGCCAAGAAAAAAGGCATCCAGGTCGACGTGATCGGCGTGGGCTCGGCCAAAGGTGCGCCAATCCCGGTCAACAGCCGTGGCGACGACTTTATGCGCGACAACTCCGGCCAGGTGGTAATCACCACTTTTGATGAAAACTCCGCCAAATCGATAGCCGAAGCCGGCGGCGGCGTATATGTCAACGGTGCGTCGCAGAAAGCATTGTCTACTCTTACAGATGCGCTTGATTCCCTCGACAAAACTGAATTTAAGCGTGTAGAGTATAAGGCCGGCGCCGAGCAGTTCCCCACTTTCGCCTGGCTTGCCCTGATATTGCTCGTAGCCGATATTTTCGTGCTCGACCGTAAAATCGGATGGCTCAAAAACATACAGTTCTTCACGAAAGACTCAAAGAAATGATGCGATACTCTATATTACATATAATTGCATGTGCAATGGCGGTGATATCTGCGCCGAGTGTTTTTGCGCAGCAGCCCCACGACAACTCAATCAAGGAAGAACGCAACTTGATTAAGGATGGCAACAAGGCTTATCGGGAGGGGAACTATGCAAAGGCCCTGCAATGCTACGACGAGGCTTTGCTCGAAGCTCCGATGTCGGAGGCCGCTCAATTCAACCGCGCCGTGGCTCTTACCCATCTTGCCAATCCCGCAGATTCAACTTCCAAGACTCTTGACCAGGCCATAGAAATCTATCAACGTCTTGGCAAGGCCGCCGCCGATAAAACGTTGCGTGAGAAATCAAATTACAATCTTGGCAACCTAGCTTTCAACCGGCAGGACTATCAGCAAAGCATCGACTATTACAAAAAAGCGCTTCGCATCAATCCCGCAAATATGCACGCGAGAGAGAACCTCCGTGTAGCCCAGTTGAAATTGCCCGAAAACGACAATCAAAACCAGGACCAACAGCAGCAACAAGACCAACAGCAGCAGCAAGATCAACAGCAGCAACAGCAGCAACAACAGCAACAACAACAGCAGCAACAGCAAATGAGCGGCAATGCCGAGCAGATACTGCAAACTATGCAAAACCGCGAAAACCAAACGCGAGAAAAGACAAAGGAACAGCCGCAGCCTATGCGCGCCACCACCGACAAGCCCTGGTAAAGCCAACCGGGCATTCGTAATTATCAACCGAATTATGAAAATCCGTTTCAACATATTATTTCTCATTTTGGTGTTGCCGCTTATTGTGGCAGCACAGGTATCGCTGAGAGTGCAGGCTCCCAGGCAGGTTGTGGAGGGAAGGAAGTTCTCTGTAACTTTCCGCTTGTCCAACGCATCCTCAAATGCGCCTTCCGCCCCAACTTTGAATAATTGCAAATTTGTCTACGGTCCATCGACATCGACGATGAGTTCCACCCAGATTATCAACGGGCAGGTGTCATCGTCGACATCAATAGATTTTACATTTACATATCTTGCCGAAAAAGCCGGCGAGGTGACCATACCGGAGGTATCTGTCAATGCCGACGGAAAAAAAGTGTCGTCGGCTCCGGCTCGTTTCACAATCCTGCCTCCCGACAAAAACGCGCAGCAGAATCAAGGCGGCTACGGCGCTCCCGCGGTCGACGATATTTCCACCCACACTCCCCGTAAAATATCGTCCGACGACATGTTTGTGCGCATCAATCTGAGCAAGGCTTCTGTTTATGAGCAAGAGGCCGTGATTGCAACGATGAAGGTGTATACCAAATACAATATTTCAAGTTTCCGCGCCACGGCCCAGCCAACCTTCGAAGGCTTCCTGTCTGAGGAGCTTGATGTGCCCAACCAGATTGAACAGGAGCATTACAACGGCCAGAATTATACCACCGCCGTGCTCAAACGCTGCATACTCTATCCGCAGAAAACAGGCAATCTTACAATCACCTCCGGAAAATTCGAAGTCACAATTGTGCAATATGAGCTTGTAAGCAACGGATTTTTCCAGACACGCCGTCCGGTCGAGCAGCAGGTCATAACACAATCCAACAACGCTACTCTCCATGTCGTTCCGCTGCCCGAGCCGCGTCCGGCTTCGTTTAATGGAGCTGTCGGCCAATTCTCGGCGTCGGCGTCGATGTCGCCCACGGAGTTGCGCACAAACGAGGCCTCGACATACACATTCAATGTAAAAGGCACGGGCAACATAAAGTATCTGAAAACCCCGACCATCGATTTCCCCGCAGGAATAGACCAATACACCCCCAAGACCGATATAGATGCACGTTTTGCCGGCAATAATATCAGCGGATCGTATCAAGTGGTATATACACTCGTGCCGCAAGAACCGGGCAAATTCGACATCCCCGCCTGGGATTTCACATATTTCAATCCCTCGACAAAAGAATATGTCACAATTCCCGTCGGAGGCTATGAAATGAAAGTGGCACAAGGTGCGTCAACATCTGCCATTACCGAGCAGACATCCATAAAAAAGGAAATGACCGATATATTGCATATCAAGTCATCGGCATCAAGCGCCCAGCAGAAAATGCCATCGCGCATATTCCATTCGGCAATCTATTGGCTACTCTACATCGGAGCCGCCGCCGTGCTCGTGGCTGTGATACTTATTTATCGACGGAATCTGAAACTTCGCGCAGATGTGCGTGGCCGCAAACTCGCGCGTGCCAACCGTGTTGCGGCAAAACGCCTCAGAGCGGCCCGCCGCCTCATGTCGGCACATCAATCCGAGCAATTCTATGCCGAGTTGAGCCGTGCGCTTTGGGGATATATCTCCGACAAGCTCGGCATACCGGCGTCGCAGCTCCTGCGCGATAACATTGCCGAGCGGCTTGGCGCATATGGCGTAAGCTCCGAAGCGACTGCTGAGATAATCTCGATACTCGACGATTGCGAAATGGCACGTTTTACCCCCGGCAGCTCATCCGACGAGGCATTGTCAAATCTCTACGATAAAGCGGTGACAGCGATAAAAAGCGTGGAAGACTCGAAAAAATAACCCCACACAGAGTTCATGCAAAGATGAAACATATATATTTCACGATACTATTCCTTTTCAGCGCGGCAAGCATGATGTTTGCAGCACCTTTGGCCGTGCAGGCCGATTCGGCCTATAACAAAGAAGACTATTCAACGGCCGTGCGCCTGTATCATCAGGCAATAGAGGCCGACGGGGTGTCGCCCGAAGTATGCTACAATCTGGCCAATGCCTACTATCGCATCGGGCGTCCCGGCCGTGCCGTAATCTACTACGAACGCGCCCTGGCCCTCGACCCGTCGATGCACGACGCGCGTACAAATCTTGAATTTGTAAACACACGCATCCTCGACCGCCCCGAAGACGACAGCTCGTTCCTTGGAAACCTCCACCGTTCTATCTCATCATGGATGAGCGCCGACGCATGGGCATGGACAGCCTTCGCGCTGTTTGTCATAATACTTGGCTGTGTGGCAGTCTACATATTCAGTGGAAACATCATCCTGCGTAAGGCCGGATTCTTCGGCGGATTTATCATGCTGTTTGTATTTGCATATGTATTGGTGATAGCAAGCGGCACAGCATCGGCCTATGACGACTATTCACGCGCCGTAGTGGTTGTGCCTACTGCCAACATGGCCACAACCCCCGGAGTCTCCACATCGAAAAATGCGAAAATAATACCCGTGCATGAAGGAACACGCGTGGAAATAATGGACTCAATGGCTATTCCGGGCGACGCCGTTCCGATGTGGTATGATGTTAAGATCAACAACTCTACCCGGGCCTGGGTAAAATCAACGGATATCGAACGTATATAAAAATAATATCCTGATATTTAACGTGTTAGAATTTGAAACTGCCTTTTCATGTTTTAAAACATATTTTTTTATTTGCAAATACCGAAAACATATAATAATTTTATAACCAAAACAAATCAACCATGATTTCAAGGCCGCCCGTCCACGGCGGTGAAAAATACAAATAATCAAATTCTTAACATAATACCCCTACGATTATGACAAAGACAATCACGTTCAACGACCTCCGTCGTCTCAAAGACAGCCTTCCCGATGGCTCTATGCACAAAATCGCCGACAAACTCAACATCACTGTGCAAACCGTCCGTAACTACTTCGGTGGTTCAAACTACGACTTCGGCCGCAATGTGGGTGTCCACATCGAACCGGGTCCCGACGGCGGCATCGTAGTGCTCGACGATTCCACAATCTACGACATGGCCGTTGAAATCCTCCAGGAAACACAGGAAGAAGCATAATCCGCAAAAGGATCGCTAATAAAAAGAAAAAGGCGCGTTCATCTTGAACGTGCCTTTTTTCAATTAATTGACCGGTATATTCATATTTAAATTCATTGCTGTCCGCTAAAAAACTTGCAAACCTTATTGGGCATAGGTGCACGAAGCGACGGAGTCTGTCGAAAACGGTTTGTGTTATATTATTCATCGAGAATTACGACATGAGCCTCTTAATCAGATATTTTGTCCAGGCGAAGAGGGGGCGGCGGTGCAGGTAGTTCAAGTCGTGGCCGTGGGTGTAGGCCTCGCGCTCGAATGAGATGTTCAGATATGCGTCTTGACGGTTGCGATATTGAAGCAAACGAAACAGCCATTCGATGAGATATAGGATGTAGAACGGGATGAAAAGCAATTCTTGTTGCTGGGCCGTGTGTATGCGCTCGTGGTTGACGACATATTTGTCGATCCACGATGGGTCGCGGGTCCATATAGTCCCGAACAAGTTAACGCATATCCCTTTGGGAATCAATTTGGATTTGATTATCATATATATTGAAAAATTTTCATCCCGCTGTCAAAACCGACAACGGGATGAAAGCATCTTAAACTTCATCATCCGGGGCGAAATAGGACTTTAAAGATGCGCTTTTCATGCGGGAGAACAGATTGCTTCTGCTTGCTTTGATTTGTTCCGGAGAGGTGTCTTCGTCGGCGAGGGTGGGATTGTCGGCCATGGCTCCGCAGAAAGCGTCTTTTATACGTGAGTTCCAGCTTCGACGTGAGCGTCGTTCTTGTTCGAACATTGCACCGGTGCCTTCCTCTGTTTGGTCGAATTGCAGCGAGTGGTCGATGTGCAAGGCGGCCGAGGTGGAGCGGGCGTCGATGTTTGCGCCTATGAAGCTGAAATTCCAGCCCATTTCTTTCAGTTCGTCGATCATGCGCACGACGCGTTCGGGCGTGTATAATCGGGAGGCGTTCTCCATGCCGTCGGTGATGATTGTGACGCATCCCACGGCAAACGTGTCGTTGTCGACTTTGGCGCGCAGGTCGCTGAGCGTGGAGCCAATGGCGTCGAAAAGAGGTGTGCCTCCCCAAGGCTGATAATCGTCGTCGGTGATATGGCTTACGTCGGCGGCCGGGGCATTTTTGATTATGTAATGCGAGGGATTGGAGCGGTTGGACTGAAACGCGTAGATTGAAATCTTATGTTCCTGCGTTTCGGCGTTTTCCTGTTGGGAAGATTTAATGGTGTTGATTGTTTCGTTGCATCCGGACACGGTCTGACGTTTGATTCCGGACATAGAGCCCGACTCATCAATGATGATGAGGTTGTAGACAATTTGTTTCATAAAAATAGTTGGAAGGTGAGGAGTTAGAAAGGTGAGGAGAGAGGAGACAGGTGAGAGAGAAGAATGAAAGAGGTGAAAAGTGGAGAGAAGAGGAGCGGGAGAGAGAAGAATGATAGAGAGAGGAGAAGGAGATTTATAAAATCGCTAAATCAGAAACGGATTTCGGGAGCTTTCAGATTGTTCTTCTTCGAATGAGTCTTCATCGAACGAGAATACTCGGGTCAGCCGTTTAATCTGGCTCGGGTTGCCGGAAGATGCCCTTGTCGGAGTTTCTGTTTCGACAAGGTAGCCGGTCGATGCCATTTTTTTGTGGAAATTACGACGGTCGTATGTCGTGCCGTTGATTATTTCGTAAAGACGTTGCAGTTCGGGAATAGTAAATTTTTTGTCGAGGAGTTTAAAGATGATTGGACGTGATTTCAGCACTTCGCGTATATGGGCGCGGGCTTTTTCTATTATTTCAGCATGGTCGAACGCGAGAGGCGGAAGGCTGTCGATTTCAAACCATAGGGTATCTTTCGCATCATCGCCGGCTATGAGCTCGAAATCAGATTTCCTTACCATGGCAAAAAATGCCACTGTCACCACTCTTTCGCGTGGGTCGCGCCGCACCGATGAGAAGACATGAAACTGCTCGAGGTACACCTCTTTGATTCCGGCTTCTTCCCGCAGCTCGCGACGGGCACATTCTTCAATGGTCTCGTCAATGTGCATGAATCCACCTGGGAGGGCCCACATACCAAGAAAAGGCTGCACCCCCCTCTCAATCAGAAGCACATGGAGTGTGCGCCCGTCGAAACCGAACACCACGCTGTCGGTCGTGACGGCAGGGTGAGGGTAGTCATATTGATACGGTTTTTGAGCGTTGAAAAGATTCATTATGCCGTGATGTGTAATTTTTACACCGCAAAGATAAAGTGTATTTTTTACACGACCAAATATTTTTGTGTATTTTTTACACAAAAAATGTGATTTTTTTCAAATCTTAGTCATAATTGGCAAAATTTATGGGAAAATGGCGTGAATGTACCAAAATAATTTTGTACTTTTGCAGACGTAAAACGAACTCTTATTAAATTATATATAATGGTAAGTTACAAAGACCTCGGCTTGGTGAATACTCGCGATATGTTCGCCAAGGCCATCAAAGGCGGATACGCTATCCCCGCTTTCAACTTCAACAACATGGAGCAGCTTCAAGCCATCATCAAAGCTGCCGCTGAAGAAAAATCTCCCGTCATCCTCCAGGTATCGAAAGGCGCTCGCAACTATGCCAACGCCACACTTCTCCGCTACATGGCTCAGGGCGCAGTAGAATATGCAAAAGAACTCGGCTGGGAGCATCCCCAGATCGTTCTTCACCTCGACCACGGTGATTCTTTCGAACTCTGCAAAAGCTGCATCGACTCCGGTTTCTCTTCCGTAATGATCGACGGCTCGCACCTTCCCTACGAAGAAAACGTAGCCCTCACAAAGAAAGTCGTTGACTATGCTCACCAGTTCGACGTAACTGTTGAAGGCGAACTCGGTGTTCTCGCCGGTGTTGAAGACGAAGTTTCTTCCGACCACCACACCTACACCAACCCCGAAGAAGTTATCGACTTCGCTACCCGCACAGGCTGCGACTCCCTCGCTATCTCTATCGGTACTTCCCACGGCGCATACAAGTTCACTCCCGACCAGTGCACACGCAACGCCGATGGCAAGCTCGTTCCCCCGCCTCTGGCATTCGACGTGCTCGACGCCGTTATGGAAAAACTCCCCGGTTTCCCCATCGTGCTCCACGGTTCTTCTTCCGTTCCCCAAGAATACGTCGACATCATCAACACCCACGGTGGCAAACTTCCCGATGCAATCGGTATTCCCGAAGAACAGCTCCGCAAAGCCGCCAAGAGCGCTGTTTGCAAAATCAACATCGACTCCGACAGCCGTCTTGCCATGACTGCTGCTGTTCGTAAAGTCTTCGTTGACAAACCCGGCGAATTCGACCCCCGCAAATACCTCGGCCCGGCTCGCGACGAAATGGAAAAACTCTACAAGCACAAAATCGTTAACGTGCTCGGTTCCAACGGCAAGGCTGAATAATTCGACCTCTACATAGGAATATAGAAATAAAAAGCTCGCTTCCGCATCGGGAGCGAGTTTTTTTATGCTATATTTGAGGCATGTGCAGCGAGACGTAGTATGTATGGGGCACAAAACGAAACGGTTGATGGTATGGGACATGCTAAAGCGCTGAAATGCGGTCGATTGATGGGGCTTTTGTGATGGTAATTAGTGTGCCGAAAAGTTTACACGGCTTTACATTTGGTTTACATTTGGGCGTAAAAAGTTTACACGCGAGTTATACTAACGTGCTGATTGGTTTGCATTTGGTTTACATGACGCAGTGAAAAGGATGTGTTAAGGAGTAAAGGCTTGCGCGGTAGTCATGAAGTTTATCCGGCGTTATCATGATGTTTGAACGGTCTTCGCAGACAATTCAAAATGGGACATCCAAATTTTAACAATTTAGGGCAAATGGGACACGTTTTAGGCGTATTTTAAAACTTCTATATTTTGCAACATACTGATAACTAAATATCTGAACAATATTGAACGTTTCGTTTTATGTTAAAATGGGACATAGGTGGACAGGTAGGGTGACAATTAACACTTTTGCAGGCTTCTTAACACTTATGGGAATTGTCCCTTTTTGGAACTGCTGTTAATAGTTCTATTGCTTGCGATACCCTTTGAGTAATATTGCTTTTCGGCTCAAATATGACTAATGTTTCATGGATTGAGGTTAAGCGTTGTAAGACCTCATTAAGGCCATAACCATTTCTCCGCAATTCTATATAACGCTTCCAATATTCTTTCATTTCAGGTTTATTACGAAAGCGAGATATGGTTCTCTCTGAAACATCGAAAAAGGCGGCGAGCTCACCTCTTGATTTTATGCCACGAGATTCCGCTGCAATATAATTCTCTATTGTCAATTGCGGTTTTGTAAAACCTTTGATTATTTTATACACATAGCTAATGTCACGGCTGACTATTTCTGCAATTTCTTTTGCAGTAAATCCGCTATTGTAAAGAGCCTCAACTCTTTCTTTTGTTGATGTTTTGCTTGTTGGCATTGCGTATAGTGGTATAAAACCGCCCGATGGTGATACGTGATGCACCGGGCGGTTTTCAAGATAAGAGAGAATGTTATTTGTTGATTACGGCAAATTTGGCGTCCTTGACATTGCCGACCGTGTCAAGTGCTTCGATGATTTCTTGCAGGGTTGAGAACGAGTCTGCAAGAGTTCCGATTGAGCAGCCGTCATTGAATATGGCCTGCACTGCATGGAAGTAGATTGCGAGCAGGTCGCGGCGTACTTGTTCGGGTTCGTTCCATTCGGTCACGACCTTTAAAAGGTCGTCGAAGTTGTAGCGGTTGATGCGCTGCAACTCACTGCTGAAAAGGTTTGACATAACACTGAAAATTTAGGATGTTAAATAAAAAAGCGACCCTTAGGTGTCCTACGCTTTTCAGTGTTAGCAAGCGCCGGGGCGTTTCCGCGCTCCGCACCATAGGCCGCAAATATCTTTGGGGGATTTTGTTAAAGGGGTTCATAACACTGATTTGTTTTAGGATGCACAAAAGTAATCAATTCTTTTGACACACCAAAATTTCAAGGGGCAAATTTAATGCGTGTGCAATGATTTCACACAAAAGTATGCAATGGTTGCATACAAGTGTGCAACGATTGCACACTTTTTGGGATTGTCGGAATATTGGCAATAACTTTGAGCCACAAACAATTAAAACGCGAATATGGCGATAAATACCTTTATAGTCTCTGATGAGACAATCAACTGCTACGGTTGCATAGTCCTTACCGGCGGAATTAACACGGCGCGGTTTGAGCGCAACCCGGTGATGTACTACATGCACGACCGCGACAAGGGCGTTATAGGCCGTTGGGAGAATATCCGCAAGGACGGTGCAAGACTGTTGGCCGATGCTGTTTTTGATGACGGCACGGAATTAGGCGCAAAGGTCAAACATCAGGTTGAAACTGGCTTTTTACGCACCGCATCCGTCGGGCTTGAAAATATCAAGTACGAGGACATTAACGGCGTTAAAACAATCGTTGAATGTGATTTGTACGAGATTTCAATTGTCGATGTTCCGGCAAACGAAAACGCCGTGAAACTCTATGCCAAAGGCCGCAAGCCTGTGACCTTGCTGTCTCAGTTATCCACGCCCAAAGAAAGCAAAAACAAGGATGCGCAAACTTTACGTGTGCGTCTTATTGACGTGCTTGACCTTGCCGAGACGGCCACGGATAACGAGATTGTCACAACCGTCAAAGAATTGCTGAAAGAGCCGTCAAATGCTGAAAAAGAGGTCGACGAGGCCTTTAACAACGGCTTGATTAGCGACAATGACCGCGAATGTTTCTTTGCTATGGCAAAGGCCAATATTAAGGCGTTTCGGGCTTATTGCGCCGGACGCAGGGAAGCGCAAAAGGCTGAGATTGAGACGCTGTTAAACCGCAATATAAACAAGGTTATACCGCAGGAGCAGGCCGCGTTCCGGCGCGTGGGCGAGCGCATGGGCGTTGATGTGCTGCGCTGCATTCTTGAAGCGATGCACGGCCCGGCAAGGTTATCGGAAGTTCTTAAACTGCCCAGAGACAAAAGCCAATGGGGGCTTGATGAGTACCGCAAATATGCCCCCGAGGATTTGAGGGACAATCCCGCGCTATACAAGCGGCTTGTGGCCGAAGCCGCCGGGCATGGCGCAAGCGTCAAGGACTTGGCGTATTACCGCAGACATGACCCTGAATATCTTGCTGCACACCCCGATTTTTACCGTCAACTAATTGAAAACGAACAAAAACGCAAATAACAATGGCACTCAACAAAGAAATCTGGCTAAACCAGATACAAGAGGGATTCTACCCCGATGACAGTTTTTTAAACAAACTGTCAAATTACGATGCCTTCGTGGAAAACAATAAGATTCACATTGCAGCCGCAGGCATTGACCCCAAAGTGTTGATTAACAACACTACATATCCGATTGCGGTCGTCGGCCGCGACGATGAGGATTGCGAGATTGAGCTTGATAAGTTCGAGACTGAAAATACAATCGTGCGCCGCCCGGATGCAATTGAATACAGCTATGACAAACTTGAAAGCGTTATCCGTCAGCACCGCAGCACATTGCGCAAGGCTGTGACGATGAAAGCGACACACGCTATCGCGCCGCAGGTTGACACATTTGATACGCCGCTTGTAACCACTTCCGGCGCGGAGGTGAATGGCCGCTTGCGTCTCACCTTTGCCGACATTCTCGCGCTTAAAGAGCGTTTTGATGATGCCGACATACCGCAAGACCGCCGCTATCTTGTGCTGCACCCGAAACACGTTTCAGACCTCTTGCTTGAGGACATGAGACTGTTCAAAGACCTCACCAACATAAAGGACGGCGAGCCACTTAAATTCGCCGGGTTCGGCTGTTTCTCATGCTCCACAATGCCGACATACTGCACCGAGGGCGGCAAACTCACAAAAGTGCAGTACGGCGGTGATGCTACCCCGGCGTTTGCAAGTGTGGCGTTTTACGCCGATGAGGTTTTCAAAGCCGATGGCGAAATTTACATGTACGCCACTTATGACGATCCAAAGGAACGCGCCACGATTGTAGGCTTTGACAAGCGTTCTATCGTGCTGCCTATCCGTGGCAAAGGTATTGGCGCAATAGTAAGCAAAAACGCCTGAATAACACGCCTATGGCTAAACACAAGATAAAGGCCGATTCATATTCCCGGCGCGTTGATGAGGTCAACGCAATATATGACTATTACGCCAAACAAGGCATGAGCAACCGCGACATTTGGCGGCGTTATATATATCCACGTTTTGCCATTGCCGAGCGGACATTTTACAACTACCTTAAAAAAGGCGGTTGCATGGTAAATGTTAATTGATTATCTTTGCACGCAAGACCTCGGAAAAGGCGCGATAACTTAAAGCCGTGAGGCATGTGCCGGGAATGGCGTACTGGCAATTTAGACCTAATAGCCGCCCGGCGCATTTACATTGATTCAACTTTTACGATTCCGTAGCTAATGACTACCGATTCGTAGTCCACGGGGGCTGGCCGTCATGGTCAGCCGTCCGTTTTTTAGCATTGTTCCAAATGGAAAATTGGCCAAAAAGTCGAATTTTGTAACAAGTTTGTAAACGTTCAAATGACCGTTAGAATGGAAATTCCGTGTAACGTTTCGTTTTATTTTTGTCACCCCAGGATTATGCCACTTTTGTAAGTAATTGATAGTCAATATGCCACTATATATTATCTTTTATTGTACCTAATGGAACAATAAAAGATAATATATATATTTAATTCATTACATGACAAAGAGTTATAATGAAAAAAAGATTGGCATTTTTTTTATTACAAATGCCACTCGTCCTCCGTTTCGTTTTGAGGATTATATATGTTAGGCACAAGCCGAAAATGCGGTGCATGGAATCGCGTAGCGATTCAAGAGTGTAGCCGGGGGTGAAGCGATAGCGGAACCCCCGGTATGTTGAGGTTGGTTCATCGTGGTATCGGAGCGAGCGACAGCGTAGCGTACTACACCACGGTTGGCGTTATCGAACGCTCCGGCAGGCTCCGCTCCAACACCATAATAAATAACATCCACGCCCCCAGGGCTGTCGCCCTGCGCTACAATATTTGTCTCCTAACGGAGACGCAATGCACCGTAATTACGGCTTGACCCCGGATTGTGATTATATTTTTCACAATCCGGAGGATTGTGTTCCTACCGGGTAGATTCAATTCCTACCAATTGAATAATAATGCACCGGGATTACTACTTGACCCTCAATAAGTTGGAGTTTGTAACAACGTAACAAAGATATATATAACTTATTATTGTGTTGTTTACAACATTCATACAAACGTCCGACAACGCAGAGAAATGTTATAGTATTTTTGTTTGGTATGTTACATGGGTTAGTTGAGCGGGGTCATGTGGTAGCCGAGGCGGCGGAGTTCGACGGCGGCTCCGTAGAAGTAGAGTTTGAGGAGGCAGCGGATGTAGGCAAAATAGGCGGTGGGGGTGCCCGGCTCGATGCCTTCGTGGATGAGAAGGGCGTGAACCATCTCGGCGGCATCGCCTATGAGGCGTGATGTGGCTTCGGCTTCCTTGCCGCTCAATTTGAGAATGTCCTCGCAGATGTGTTCGTCGAGGTTGTCGTATCCGCGGGCGTTGACGAGCACGGCATATAGATTCTCAAATTTTGAATAGGTGTCCCAGTCGTCGTCCCACATGCGAGCCACGGCCATGCCGATAAACATCATCCAGCCGAGCGATACGGTGGGATAGTTTTGAAATTCGCGGATGCCGTCGGGTAGATATTTGGCGCATATTTGGTCGCCTTTTTCTGTTATGTCGGGGGAGGCTCCTGGCACCTTGTCTATTTCTTCTTTTGAAAGGAGGAAATTGTAAAGAGCGTCGCCTATGCGTGTTTCGAATTTGTCGAGATATTCTTGATCCATAAAGTGTGATATAAAGCCCTCCGGCACAAAAAAGTGCAGGAGGGCATATGGTTTGTAAATTTTGTTTGGGTTAGCCTTGGTGGGCGGGACGAAGGAGGTCGTTGACAGTTTTTACCGGGTTGAACGAAGCTCCGGGCACTTCGACGAAGATGGTGAGCCAGTTGCTCATCGCGCCGTTCCAAAGACCGGGGAGCTCGAGGGCGCGAAGTTCGCGTCCGCCAAGCGATTTCGAAGATATGAATCCGGTTTCGGGGTCGACATATTCGGGAAGATTGAATTTGTCGCCGTCGATGTTGCGGATATAGCATACGAGATCCACGGGATTGAAGTGCGTGGCCTGCGACATTATGTTCTTGTATTCGTCGACAGATGTGTCGATTTGGGTTGATTCGAGAATCTGCGGAGACGCAGTGCCGTCGGGGTTGTAGGCAATGAACGGGCCGCCGCCGGGTTCGCCTTCGTTGCGCACCATGCCGCACACGCGCAGCGGGCGGTTGAGCAGGCCGATGAGCATTTCGGCAAGGGCGTCGCCTTTAAGGGAGTCGAATTTGTCGGAGGAAATGGAGAATGTCGATTTCAGGAATTCGACCACGGCAGAGAGCAGCTGCTCGTCGCGGGAGCCTTCGCGCAGTGCGCGGAGATATTCCTCTACCTTGTCGTGGGCAAGGATAAGAGTGCCGGCAAGCACTTTTTTGGAGTGTACTGTGGCGGCACGCTGCGAATCGGGCACGACATTGTCGATATTTTTAATGAACACTACGGTGGCGTCTATGTCGTTGAGGTTTTCAATCAACGCGCCGTGGCCGCCGGGACGGAACACGAGGTTGCCGTTGTCGTCGCGGAAGGGCGAGTTGTCGAGAGCGGCGGCGATAGTATCGGTCGACGGTTTCTGTTCCGAAGTAGACACATTGTATTTAAGTCCGGTGGCGTTTTCGAACTTGGGAACGGCCACGGCGAGCTTGTCGGCAAACAAGCCTTGGTGTGCGGCCGATACGGTGAAGTGCAGATTGACTTTTCCGTCGACAGCGGCTGTCTGTGCGCCCTCCATGAGCTGCTCTTCGAGCGGAGTGCGGACTGTGCCGTCGGGATAGCGGTGGAACGAAAGCACGGCTTTGGGCAGGTTGCCGTAGTTCAGTCCTTCGGGGAGGATTATGGCCGCTATAATATCCTTGTATCTTTTTTCTTCGAGAAGGGTGTGTATGTTTTTGCCGTGGAGATTGACAACCACACGGTTGAGCTCATCATAAAAAGGAGTTTTGTCGATTGAGGCGATGAGATTTGCCACATCGGAACCTTCGGCCGGGATGCTGTCTTCTCCGTTTACAAAGGCGAAGAGCGCTTTGAACATGCGCGATGCCGCGCCGGAGGCGGGTACGAATTTGCATACAGAGCCGCCGTCGGCAAGAAAGCGGTTCCAACGGTCGACGGCGAGGTCTTGCTGTGAGCCGGACAGTTGCATGATGCCTTCTCCAACCTTTGCCGATGCTTTAAGGCGGAGGTAGGGAAATCCGGTGGCGAAGCGGGCGAGTTGCGCCTCGACTGTCGCGGGGGCTATGCCCTTCTGTTTGAGGAGGTCTAAGTCTTTTTGTTCGAGCATATTTAGAGGTATTAGTATTTAGTATAAGTATTAGTTATAAGTTACGAAGCAGGATAGGATATTGTTTTGGTATCAGTTTGTCATACGTTTTATCAGGTTGTAGGCCGATACGATGCCGAGTTCGCCGGATTTAGACAAGTCGGCAATGCCGGCGGGGCGGTTGCCGAGGCGCAGGTAGATATAGCCTCGGTTGTAGAACGCCTCGCCCATATCGGGTTGCAACTCGATGGCCCGGGTGTAAGCGGCCAGGGCCGAAGTGTAGTCGCCCATCTCAAAGAGAATATTGCCTTTGTTGAACCAGGCCATTGCCGTAGTGGGCGACAGCTCGATAGCGCGGTCGAAATCGGCAAGTACATCTGCCAGGGGCGCTACCTGCGGCATATGTGGAGCGTTTTCCTTTTCAGTTGAGCCGGGGTCGGGGAGGGTGGAGGCAAGATAGCGAGCCTGAGCGCGCAGGTAATAGGCGAGGGCAAAATCGGGGGTGAAGCTTATTGCGCGGTCGAGGTCGGATATGGCGGCCGCATAATTGCGGACGGTCACGAAATCCATGGCTCTGCCGATGTAGTCGATAGCGCGAGGCTCGTGGGTTGAGAGATATGAGTTGTAATAGTCGATTGACGAGAAGTGACGCTGTATGATTTCGGGGTCGGAGAGCATAGGGGGGCGGGACGTTACCACCACGAGAAAGCGCAGCATGCGGGTGGCGTTGAGTTGGTCCACCTCCTTTATATAATATGTGTTACGCCGAAGTTCAGTCGGAGAATCGTAATATGAGAGTTGCATCATCGGTTCAATCTCGACATTTATGTCACGGTTCTGCACCTTGCCGCGAATTGCCGAGTTGTTATATTCCTGAGCCATGTCGGTATTGTTCTCGATTGTGAGAAGCGAACGGAAGCGGCGAGAGGTTTCTTCGTTTTCAGACAGTGATTCCGGGGTGGCGTCGGAGTCGGTGGCGGATTTGGCAAGGGCGACAGCCTTTTTGTAATCGGCCTGGGCATGTGCCATCTCTCCCTTGCCGCGCATGAATTCGGAGCGCAGGTAGTATGCTCCCGAGAAATCGGGGAATCGGTCGATGAGGCGGTCGACATCGGCGATGGCCTCGTCGAAGCGATGTTTTTCACCGTAGATTACCGCGCGATTGTATAACGCGCGGTAATTGTCGGGGTCGAGCGAGAGCAGGGCGTCGTAGTCGCGCAGTGCTTTGTCGTTGTCGCCAACTTCCATTTCGAGCAAGCCGCGGTTGAAAAGAGCCACAGGGTTGAGCGGCTCGAGCTGTATGGCATAGTCGTAATCGGCCATTGCGCCGAAATAGTCGTCGAGCGAATACCGGAGGAAAGCCCTGTTGATGTACAGGCCGGCAAGACGCGGCTCGAGTTTCACGGCCTCGTTCATGTCGGCAAGCGCGGCCGAGTAGTCCTTTTTGCTGTTTATGGCAATGTCGGCGCGAAGAATGTAGGCGTTCAGGATGTTGCGGTTTATTTCAAGAGCCTTGTCGATGTCGGCTGACGCGGCGGTGGTGTCGGCCATGGCCAGCCTGAGTTTGGCCCGGCCGATGTAGCCGTTGTCGAATCCGGGATAATATTTCAGAAGCTCGGCAAACGAAGAATCTGCCTGCTCGTATTTTTTTGTATCGGTGAGCGCAAGCGAGCGGTTGAACATAATCTGTCGGTTGCGCGGAAGGAGGCGCAGGGCCTCGTTGTAGTCGGAAATGGCTCCGTCGTTGTTGTCAAGATTCTGTCTTGCCACGCCTCGCACTTCCCAGGCGTCTGTAAGAAACGGATTAAGGTCGATGGCTTTTGCCGCATCGGCCTCGGCTCCGGCAAAGTCGTCAAGGTTGATTTTTGCAATGGCTCGCATCAGGTATGGCTGCGCGAGGTACGGTTTTGCCTGGATGGCCTGGTTGAAGTACTGGATCGACAGCATGTAGTCTTCAAAATACAGCGCATTTTGCCCTATGCGCATCACCTGCTCGGTGTTGACCTGAGCGGAGGCTGCGGCGTAAGTTGCAAATCCCGTCAGGGCCAGGATATATTTCAGAAGTCGATTCATAACACAAAGGTAATAAATTTTTCAATCAGGGAAAAATTTATTACCTTTTTATGTTTATGTGCCCCGTTAAAATAAATTAATGTGTTATTCGGCTGCGGGGCGCGCGAGCCGTGCGGCCCTGCAATATGGGGTTGTTATAAGTCTTGCCGGGTGGATTAGTTGCGGCGAGCCGCGCCCTTGGCCGTGAATCCATGGGCGAGGATGTAGTCCTTCACTTCCTGGAAAAGGTCGGTAGCGAATACAAAGTCGTTGAGGGCTTCGGATGTGGTGGCGAAAATCTCTTTCATGTTGCCTACCCACTCGCGGTGGCCTTTGTAGATGAAAATGATGTTCTCGCCAATGCCGAGCACCGAGTTCATGTCGTGGGTGTTGATAACCGTTGTGATATTGTATTCGTGTGTGATGTCGCTGAGCAGCTCGTCGATTACAATGGATGTCTTTGGGTCGAGGCCGGAGTTCGGTTCGTCGCAGAACAGATATTTTGGATTCAGCGCGATGGCTCGTGCTATTGCGGCGCGTTTTTGCATGCCTCCCGATATTTCCGACGGGTATTTGTTTTCGGCGCCTTGCAGGTTGACGCGTTCGAGGCAGAACATAGCCCGGTCGCGTATCTCTCCGCGGCTCATGTCAGTGAACATGATCAGGGGGAACATTACGTTGCCAAGCACGGTCTCGCTGTCGAACAGCGCGGAGCCTTGGAAGAGCATGCCGATTTCCTTGCGCAATTCCTTCATCTGTTCGGGCGACATGTCGAGTGTGTTTCGTCCGTCGAAAAGAATCTGCCCTTTTTCGGGACGCAGAAGCCCGACAAGCGATTTCATGAGCACGGTTTTGCCCGAGCCGCTCTGACCGATGATGAGGTTGGTCTTGCCCGTCTGAAAAGTGGCGTTTATATCGAAAAGCACCGTTTTGTCGTCGAACGACTTTGTGACATTTTTTACCTCGATCATTGCAGGAGAAGTTTTGTTAAGATTACGTCGAAAAGAAGAATGAGTATCGAGCTGGATACCACGCCGTCGGTCGACGCCTTGCCTACGTCGAGGGCGCCGCCCTTTACGTAATAGCCGTAGAATGAAGCGACGGATGCGATGATGAAGGCAAAGAACAGCGATTTAATCAAGCCGTACCATACGTACCACTCTATAAACATGGCCTGCAAGCCGTAGACATATTTCGATACGGTGATAATGTCGGTGAATACGGCCACCAGATAACCGCCGACAATGGAGGTGCCCATGCAAAGAATCACGAGTATCGGCATGAAAAGCACGAAAGCCACTATTTTGGGCAGAACGAGATAATTGGCTGAATTCACGCCCATGATTTCGAGCGCGTCGATTTGCTCGGTGACGCGCATAGTGCCTATTTCCGACGCTATGTTCGAGCCAACCTTGCCGGCAAGGATGAGGCAGAGGATGGAGTTTGAAAACTCGAGGAGCACAATGTCGCGCGTGGCCAGGCCGACCGAATAGGCCGGAATCAAAGGCGACGTGGTGTTAAGCTGCATCTGGATGGCGATTACCGCTCCGATAAACACGGAGATAACCAGCACGAGGGGGATGGAGTCGATGCCGAGCTTCGATACTTCGCCGACGGTGCGCTTCCCAAAAACCGCCCAGCGGTCGGGGATTGAGAATACCCGTTTTGTGAAAAGGCAATATTTGCCAAATGTGGCCAGAGAATCTATGAAAATCATCTTTTGTTCAAACTTTGCGGCGATAAAGACAAACAATACGCTGTCATTCAGCCGATTTGACGCAAAAGTACGAAAAAACTCATAAACGGGCAAAAAAATGGCGATTCTTGTTGATAACTTTTCGCCGGCGGGGAAAAATCGTGCAGGAAATAATTCGTACCTTTGCCGGAAAATCGTCCTAAAATTATAACCCGATGTATCGCAAGGGAAAATTATATTTCAGATATGGCACCATGGGGTCGGCAAAGACGGCCCTGCTCCTCACCACTGCCTATAATTTTGAGGAGCGCAAGATGAGTTACATGTGCATGAAGCCGGTAATCGACACGCGCGACCATGAAAATGTGATAGCGTCGCGCATCGGTATACGCCGCGAATGTCAATGGATTTTCCATGACACCGACTTGTATGCCATGGCTAAAACCAGGTATAAGGAAAAAAGCGAGTTTATTCAGTGGTATCTTATCGACGAGGCTCAATTCCTGACCGAGGCGCAGGTCGACCAGCTTGCGCGCATTGTCGACGACTTCGGAAGCAATGTGATTTGCTATGGCTTGCGCACCGATTTCCAAAGCCACCTTTTCGAAGGTTCGCGTCGCCTTTTTGAAATAGCGGACACAATCGACGAGATAAAATCTACCTGCAACTGCGGACGTAAAACCATAATCAATGCCCGTATCGACGGCAATGGCGATTTTGTCGAGGAGGGAGAGCAGGTGGAGATTGGCGGCGACGACCGCTATGTGGCCGTGTGCCGCAAATGTTGGCGCAACAAGCGCATCGAGCAGGCCTCGCGTGTGGCTCTGCCGCTTTTTGAGGAAAGCACGGCCGAGGATGCCGATGTGCACGGGGGCGTACAATAAACCTGTGCGGCGTCCGTTATATAAGACATGAGACGACTCATTATTATATTAAGCAGTATTATCGCATGGATGTGTGCGCCGGCGCAGGACGGGTCGGTGGCATACAATTTCTTGAATATACCTATGTCGAACCGGATTTACGGTCTTGGAGGCGTGAACATCAGCCTTGTCGACGACGATATATCCACAATAGACCAAAATCCGGCGCTCCTCGGAAGCGAGATGAGCGGACAGGTGTCGCTTTCGTATATGCGCTATCTCGGCAGCAGCAATTTCGCCGGGCTGCGTTACGGCCATTCGGCCGGCGAGCGGGGAGCCTGGGCGGCCGCCATACAATATTTCGGCTATGGGTCCATGACGGAAACCGATGTCGACGGCACCATCATAGGCTCGTTTTCTCCGAAAGACGTGGCCTTCATGGGGGCGTATTCTCACGATATCACCGACCGTCTTCGAGGCGGCATAAATTTGAAGATGATATATTCCGGCTATGCCGATTACAGCGCATTTGCCATTGCCACAGATCTGGGCTTGAATTATTATGACCCCGACCGCGATCTGTCGCTGTCGGTTGTGGTGGCCAATCTTGGCGGACAAGTCAAACGGTTTAATGAAAGCTATGACCGGCTGCCGATTGATTTGCGTTTGGGATGGAGCCAAAGTTTCGGCTCTTTTCCGGTGCGCTTTTCAATCACGGCATGGAATCTGACAAAATGGAATCTGCCGTATTATGAGACCGGCGACGGCACATCTTCGGAAAAATTTGAAAAAAAAGACTCTTTCAGCTCCAATCTTTTCAGGCATCTTGTTTTTGGCGCCGACCTTGTGGCGTCGCAAAACTGGTATCTCGGTTTGGGGTATAATTACAAGACGCGCACCGATATGAGCACTTATTCCCGCTCGTTTCTGTCGGGATTCTCGCTTTCGGGCGGTATTCGCGTTAAGTCGTTTGGCGTGGGCCTGGCATTCGCGCAGCCGCATACCGGCGCCACCACAATTATGTTTAACCTTTCCTGTTCACTCAACGAATTGATAAGATGAAACGAATCATAATAGCCATCGACGGCTATTCGTCGTCGGGCAAAAGCACAATGGCGCGCCAATTGGCGTCTCGCATCGGATACCGTTATATCGACTCCGGAGCCATGTACCGGGCCGTCACGCTCTATGCCATAGAGCATGGCATGATAACCGATGCAGGCGTGGCCGACGTGGCTGCGATAGAAAAAGAATTGCCCGGCCTCTCCATTGATTTTGCTGTACAGCCCGACGGTTCACAGCATACGCTGCTGTGTGGCCGCGATGTAGAGACGGAGATACGCCAGCTTTATGTGTCCAATCATGTGTCGACCATTGCCGCTATACCTGCCGTGCGCCATGCCTTGGTGAAAATGCAGCAGAAACTTGGCGAAGGGAAGGGAATAGTGATGGACGGGCGCGACATAGGCACCACGGTGTTCCCTGATGCCGAGCTTAAAATTTTTGTCGACGCTTCGGCGCAGACAAGGGCTCAGCGGCGTTTTTCCGAACTCATGTCAAAGGGCGATGCCGTGACATATGAAGAAGTCCTCGCCAATGTGGTGCATCGCGACCATATCGATGAAACTCGTGCGGAAAGCCCGCTCCGACGTGCCGACGATGCCGTAAGCCTTGACAATTCCACAATGACAAAGGAGGAGCAGGACGCATGGCTTCTTGAACAATATAATCGCGTGGCAAATGTCTGAACGCAGGGCGGAAATCGAGATAGATTCCAACTCGGGATTCTGCTTCGGGGTTGTGACGGCCATAGCAAAGGCGGAAGAAGAGCTGAAAAAATCGGGTAGGCTTTATTGCCTGGGCGATATAGTGCATAATTCCGACGAGGTGGAGCGTCTGCGCCGGTCGGGGCTTGTTACCATTACTCACGAGCAGTTTGCGCGCCTCCATGATGTGAAGGTGTTGCTTCGTGCCCATGGCGAGCCGCCGGAGACATACGAAATTGCGCGGCGTAACAATATCGAGATTATAGACGCCACATGTCCTGTCGTGCTCCGGTTGCAGCAGCGCATAAAACAAACATTTGATTCCGATCCGTCGCATCCTCAGATAGTGATATACGGCAAAATCGGACATGCGGAGGTGAATGGCCTCGTAGGCCAGACCCGTGGAGAGGCCGTGGTGGTAGAGCATCTCGACCAGCTGTCGAAAGTGGACCTCACGCATGACATTGCCCTTTATTCCCAGACCACGAAATCGCTTGAAGGATTTCGTGAGATGATCGACACCATTAGCGCCCGGATAGAACCCGGCGTGAAATTCAGCTATTACGACACGATATGCCGCCAGGTGGCAAACCGTACCGAGCATTTGCGCCGGTTTGCCGCCGAGCATGAAGTGGTGTTGTTTGTGGCCGGGGCAAAGAGCAGCAACGGGCGTATTTTGTTCGACCATTGCCGCAGGGTGAATCCGCGCACCTACATGTTGTCGAATCCGGACGAACTCACCCCGGAGATGACGGCCGAAGCGTCGTCGATAGGCATCTGCGGCGCCACATCCACTCCGCGTTGGCTAATGGAAGCCGTGGCCCGACGATTGCGTGAGGAAGGGTGTTGATATTTACAATGTGTAAAAAAATATGTTAAATATTTGGGATTAAAATAAAATTTATATATTTTTGCAAAAAGATTGTTTGGCGCCTTGTGAAAAATGTTAAAAAATCGAAAAAGTATGCTGCGCTTTCAATTTTGAGAAAAGTATTCATGAACAAAATAATATTATCGGACATTCAACTATAAACGAAGCATAAAATTTTTTAATACATTCTCACTCACTTATTCAACTATTTCCATGCCGAGAGGCAACTTGTTTTTTTAGTCTGAATTTTTTATCTATCAAAAACCTATCATGGACAACAACCCTACAACACCGGAAGAAAAGAAACCGAAACGCCCGCGTATCGGAGCGAATCGCACATCATATAATTTCGACGGCCAACATCTTGACGCCCCTGCTTCTGCCGAAGGTTCCGACGGGCAATCTGCCGGAACATACCAGCGTCGTTCATACGACCGCCAAGGCGGATATCAGCAGCGTCAGGGTGGCTATCAACAGCGTCAAGGCTACCAGCCTCGCCAGCATTATTACCAGAATACCGACCAGCAGGATTCCGCTCTGACAGACAATTCCGGCGATACCGGAGCGCAGTCGGAAGACGGATACCAGGGCGGCTACCAGCAGCGTCAAGGCGGCTATCAACAGCGTCAAGGCGGCTACCAGCAACGCCAGGGAGGCTATCAGCAACGCCAGGGCGGATACCAGCAACGTCAAGGCGGCTACCAGCAGCGCCAGGGCGGATATCAACAACGCCAGGGCGGATACCAACAGCGTCAAGGCGGATACCAACAACGTCAGGGCGGCTATCAGCAGCATGACAATGGCGAATATCAGGAAGGCGGCTATCAGCAGCGTCAAGGCGGTTACCAACAACGCCAGGGCGGCTACCAGCAACGCCAGGGCGGCTACCAGCAGCGTCAAGGCCAAAACGGCGGCTATCAGCAACGCCAGGGCGGCTACCAGCAGCGTCAAGGCCAGAACGGCGGCTATCAGCAGCGTCAAGGCGGCTATCAGCAGCGAGGTCAACAGCGCGGAGCTTTCCCCGGCAAAGGCAAGAGCTTTGTGCCGCGTCCCCGTCCGGTTGAATACGAAATGCCGATTCCGGATCCCAATGAAAAAATCCGTCTCAACAAGTTCATGGCAAATGCCGGAATATGCTCGCGCCGCGAAGCCGACGAATTCATCCAGCAGGGCCTTGTAAAAGTCAACGGCGAAGTTGTGACCGAGCTCGGCACAAAAATATCGCATGCCGACGTCGTGGAATACGATGAAAAGGTAATAGCTCTCGAACGCAAGACATACATTCTTCTCAACAAGCCCAAAGATTGCGTCACCACATCCGACGACCCCAACGGTCGCATGACCGTGATGGATCTCGTGAAAGGCGCATGCAACGAGAGAATATATCCCGTAGGACGCCTCGACCGCAACACCACCGGCGTGCTGCTGCTCACCAACGATGGCGACCTGGCCTCGAAACTCACCCATCCGAAGTACACCAAGAAAAAAATATACCACGTCTGGACCGACCGCGACATATCCGAAGAAGATATGCAGCGCATCGCCGACGGCATCGAGCTTGAAGACGGCGAAATACATGCCGACGCAATATCGTATGCCACGGAAACCGACCGCAATCAGGCCGGCATCGAAATACACTCCGGCCGCAACCGCATTGTCCGCCGCATATTCGAATCGCTCGGCTACCATGTCACGAAACTCGACCGTGTATATTTCGCCGGCCTTACGAAAAACAATTTGCCCCGCGGCCGTTGGCGTTACCTCACACAGGAAGAGGTTAACTTCTTGAAAATGGGCAGTTTTGAATAATTGAAGAAAATAATTGTCGGAACAAACGTGTAAAAACGCTTGTTCCGGCAAATTTCAGTTTTATCGCCAAATCCATTCGAAAAAATATAATCAATCATAAAGGTATTGGAAAAAGGATGCTCAAAACACCCCAACCTTGCCTAATAAACCATACATAACAATGCAACATGTGAAAATAGCCCGGATTTTTGCCGATTCGCAAAAACACATTGGCAAAAACGTCGAGGTGAAAGGATGGGTTCGCACCCGTCGCGGTAACAAGCAAGTGCAATTTGTGGCGCTCAACGACGGCTCGTCAATCAACAATCTTCAGATTGTGTTCGATATGTCGAAGTTTACCGATGATGAAATGAAACAGATCACCACCGGCGCCTCAATCCGTGTCACCGGCTCTCTCGTCGAGTCAATGGGCAAAGGGCAGGTTTGCGAAGTGCAAGCCGCTGAATTTGAGGTGTATGGCACAGCCGATCCTCTCACATATCCATTGCAGAAAAAAGGACATACTCTTGAATTCCTCAGAGAGAAAGCACACTTGCGTCCCCGCACCAACACATTCGGGGCGGTTCTGCGTGTGCGTTCTGCCTTGGCCTTCGCAATACATAAATTCTTCAACGAGAAAGGTTTCTTCTATCTTCATACCCCCCTTATCACTGCCAGCGACTGTGAGGGAGCCGGCGCAATGTTCCAGGTTACAACTTTGCCCTTGAACAATCTTCCCAAGACGGAAGACGGCCAGGTCGATTATTCCCAGGATTTCTTCGGCAAGCCCACCGCCCTCACCGTATCAGGCCAGCTTGAAGGTGAACTTGGAGCCACGGCCCTCGGCGAGATTTACACCTTCGGCCCCACTTTCCGCGCTGAGAACTCAAACACTCCTCGTCACCTTTCCGAATTCTGGATGATTGAGCCGGAAATGGCGTTTTACGACATCAACGACAATATGGCGCTTGCCGAGGAGTTCATCAAATACTGTATCTCCTATGCCCTCGACCATTGCAAGGACGACATCGCCTTCCTTGCTAAAATGTATGACGAGGATCTTGAAAACCGTCTGCGTTTTGTCGTGAACAACGATTTCGTGCGCCTTACATATACAGAGGGCGTGAAAATCCTCGAAGAATCCGGACATAAATTCGAATTCCCCGTATATTGGGGTGCCGACCTCCAAAGCGAGCACGAACGATTCCTGGTGGAAGAGCACTTCAAGAAACCGGTTATCCTTACAGACTATCCCAAGGAAATCAAGGCTTTCTATATGAAGCAGAACGAGGATGGCAAGACAGTGCGCGCCATGGATGTCCTTTTCCCGAAAATCGGCGAAATAATCGGCGGTTCCGAGCGTGAAGCCGATTTCGACAAGCTCAACAAACGCATTGAGGAACTCAACATCCCGATGAAGGATATGTGGTGGTACCTCGACACTCGCCGTTTCGGATCGGTGCCTCACTCCGGATTTGGTCTCGGATTCGAACGCCTTGTGCTTTTCGTGACCGGAATGACCAATATCCGCGACGTGATTCCTTTCCCGCGTACACCCAAAAACGCTGAATTCTAAGAGCACCTTAACTATTATTTTGCAATAACTGATGAATATATCATATAACTGGCTGAAACGCTATCTCGATTTCACCCTTAGCCCGGAAGAAGTAGCGGCCGCGCTCACCTCGATTGGCCTCGAAACAGGATCTGTCGAGCGCGTCGAAACTATAAAGGGCGGCCTGCGAGGTCTTGTCATAGGTAAAGTGCTTACCTGTGTAGAGCATCCCGACAGCGACCATTTGCATATCACAACCTGCGACCTTGGCGATGGAAAGCCGACACAAATTGTATGTGGCGCTCCCAATGTAGCTGCCGGACAAACTGTGGTGGTGGCGACTGTCGGAGCAAAGCTCTACGACGATGAGAAGGAATTCACCATCAAGAAATCCAAAATACGTGGCGTGGAGTCTTTCGGCATGATTTGCGCCGAGGACGAAATAGGCGTTGGCACGAGTCACGATGGCATTATTGTAATCGACGGCGAAGTTGCGCCCGGCACTCCCGCAGCCGAATATTTCAATATCAAGGACGATTATGTCCTCGAAGTGGACCTTACTCCCAACCGCGTTGACGCAGCCTCTCATTATGGCGTGGCACGCGATCTCGCCGCCTGGCTCGACTGCCATGCAGAGCACGCCGGGCTGCATCGCCCGTCGGTCGAGGCCTTTGCCGTTGACTGTCCCGACGACCGTGGAGTAATCGTTGAAGTGGACGACACTGAGGGCTGTCCCCGATATTGCGGCTTGACAATCCGTGGCGTGAAAGTTGGCCCGTCGCCCGACTGGCTTGCCGACTCGCTTCGCGCAATTGGATTGCATCCGATCAACAATGTTGTCGACATCACCAACTTCCTGCTTCATTCTTTCTGCCAGCCGCTCCACTGTTTCGACGTGTCGAAAATTAAAGGCGAGAAAATTGTAGTGCGCACATGCCCGTCAGGCACAAAATTCACTACTCTCGACGGAGTGGAACGCACCCTCGACGAGGCAGACCTGATGATTTGCAATGCCGAGACGCCGATGTGCATAGCCGGCGTGTTTGGCGGCCTCGATTCAGGCGTGACTGAAAGCGCCACCGACATATTCCTCGAAAGCGCATATTTCAATCCCACACGCGTGCGCAAGACCGCCCGTCGTCATGGCTTGAACACCGATGCTTCATTCCGTTATGAACGTGGCGTCGACCCCAACGGCACGATGTATGTTCTCAAACTCGCGGCCCTGCTTGTCAAGGAAGTGGCCGGAGGCGAGATTGTCGGCCCGGTATTCGATGTGAAATCCCGCGAATTCCCGCCTTTCGACGTCGAGCTTTCCTATGCTCAGATCAATGGCCTTGTCGGCAAAGAAATACCCGAGGATACCGTTGACTCGATACTCAAATCCCTGGAAATAGAAATCGCCGGCAAAAAGGACGGTGTGCTTTCGCTTAAAGTGCCTACCTACCGTGTCGACGTACAACGCCCGTGCGATGTAATCGAAGATATTCTCCGTATCTACGGATACAATAATGTGGAGATGCCTTCGTCGCTTCACGCGTCGCTCTCGTTCAAGACCCCGGTTGATGCTTCCGACGATTTCCGCCGGCTCATTTGCCAGCAGCTCACCGGACTCGGATTTAACGAAATTCTCAACAACTCGCTCACTGCCGAACGGTATTATGCCAACTTGGAATCTCTCCCTGCCGCACATTGCGTCAAATTGTTGAATCCGCTCAGCCAGGACCTCAATGTGATGCGTCAGTCGCTTATATTCGGAGGCCTTGAATCTATGGCGCATAATATCAACCGCAAGTCGCCCGATTTGATGTTCTATGAGTTCGGAAATGTCTATTTCCGCAATCCCGAGGCGCAAATATCAGCCGACCGTCCCCTTGCTCCCTTCTCCGAAGATATGCACCTTGGCATTTGGCTCACCGGCGACATGCGTCCCGCCAACTGGGCTCGCCAGTGCTGCACATCCACATTTTTCGATATTAAGGCGGTGGTTGCCAATGTGTTTGCCCGTCTTGGCATCAGCGAGCGCGAGATAGAACTGAAAAAAGGCTCGTCCGACCTGTTCGCCTCATCGCTTGCCATCACGACCCGCTCCGGCAAGTTCATTGGCGAGATGGGTATTGTGAGCAAGGCCGTTGCAAAATCTGCCGATGTAAAAGCTGAGGTATATTTCGCCGAGCTCAACTGGAATGCAATCATGAGTCTTGCATTAGGCCGTAATGTAACATATGCTCCGCTTCCCAAGACACAGCCTGTGAAGCGCGACCTCGCCCTGCTCATCGACTCTTCCGTAACGATGGAGCAGATCGAACAGGTGGTCCGTAAATCCGAAAAGAGGTTGTTGCGTTCGGTCGAGCTCTTCGACGTGTACGAAGGCAAGAATCTCCCCGAAGGCAAAAAGTCTTACGCCATATCCATTGCCCTGCAAGACGATGAAAAAACTCTGCAAGACAAATACATCGACCAGGTTATGTCGCGTATCATCGACAATCTCAAAAAGCAACTCTCGGCCGAGTTGCGCTAATGTAGCAAACAAGTAAAACATAACATACAACCAAAACCAATCTCTATATATGGGAAGAGCTTTTGAATATCGCAAAGCACGCAAGCTAAAACGTTGGGGCAACATGTCCCGTACATTCACTCGTATCGGAAAGGAAATAACCATCGCGGCAAAAGCCGGCGGTCCCGATCCTTCGACCAACCCGCGTCTCCGTGCGTTGATGCAAAACGCCAAAGCAGCCAATATGCCTAAGGATACGGTCGAACGCGCTATCAAGAAGGCTACCGATAAAGATGCGGGCGACTTCAAGGAAATCACCTATGAAGGATATGGCCCTCACGGCATCGCAATCTTCGTGGAAGCCGCAACCGACAACAACACACGTACCGTGGCCAATATCCGTTCGTATTTCAACAAGCACGGCGGCTCGCTCGGAACACAAGGCTCGCTCACTTTCCTTTTCGAGCACAAGTCTGTATTCAAAATCAAACCCAAGGATGGTGTAAGCCTCGAAGACCTCGAACTCGAACTCATCGATTACGGTGTCGATGAACTCGAACATGATGAAGACGAAATCATTCTCTACGGTGCTTTCGAAGAATATGCAAATATCCAGAAGTACCTTGAAGATAACGGTTTCGAAATCATTTCTTCCGAATTCGAACGCATCCCCAACGATCTCAAGGACGTTACTCCCGAGGAACGCGAAAGCGTGAACAAGCTCCTTGAAAAAATTGAGGAAGACGAAGACGTGCAAAACGTTTTCCACAACATGCGCGAAGAACCGGATGAGGAATAAGTTTGTTAACTTATTATAAAATTTACCTGGCATCCTCATTTTAACCAAATAAAACAATAATTATGAAAAAATTGATCGCAGAAGGCGTAGGCACTATGTTCCTCGTGCTTCTTGCATGCGGCAGCGCCGTACTTGCAGGCCCCACAATCGGTGTTCTTGGCATCGGTATCTGTTTCGGCCTTGTTCTTATTTGCCTTTGCTATGCAACATCTCAGGATGCCATGTAAATCCCGCCGTATCTTTCGGCATGTGGATTGCAGGACGAATGAAAACCGGTGAATTCATCGGCTATGTCGTTGCGCAACTTATCGGTGCCACTATCGGTGCGGCGTTCCTTTACGCTCTGTCTGAAATGGGCGCAGGCTTCACTTACGGAGGCATCACAGCGGCCAGCGACAACGCTATCGCTGCCAACGTGCTTCAACCCGGCGCCACATCCGGCATGGCTCTCCTCACCGAAGGCCTGCTCACATTCTTCTTCGTATTCGTAATTCTTGCCGCCACCGACGCAAAGAAAGGCGCCGGCAAATTTGCCGGTCTCGCAATCGGTATCGCCCTCGGCCTTGTAAATATCGTTGGCATACCTGTGGATAATTGCTCGGTAAACCCGGCTCGTTCGTTTGGCCCGGCTGTGTTCTCCCCTAACGCATGGGGCGATTTCTGGATCATGGTAGTTGGCCCGTTCGTAGGCGCCGCTGTCGCCGTCCTCTGCTGGAAAGCCATTGCCGGCACCGACAAGAATTCCGTTGAATAAGAGTTCTTCTAACACTAAATAATCGATCCGGAGAGCCGTCTTCACGACGAAGGCGGCTCTCCTTTACTTTGTTGGTATTCCTTTGTAAAACATCATATGAACGACCCGTTGCCTCATTCCAAGCCGCATTATCACCTCATCGACGGACTTAGAGGCGTGGCTGCCATTATGGTGGTGATTTATCATTTGGGAGAAGGTTTCTGCACATCTCCCGCCGATTTGTGGCTTGCAAACCACGGCTACCTCGCCGTGCAGTTTTTCTTTATACTTTCCGGTTTTGTTCTCGGCTACTCCTACGACGACCGATGGACAGGCATGACATCCCGCGTATTTCTGCGCAGACGTATAATCCGTTTGCAGCCAATGGTGGCAGCCGGTGTTGTTCTGGGCGTGGCGGCATATTTCATGCAAGGCTCGGTAACATGGAGCGGCGAGCACATATCCCCGATTTGGGTCGTTCTGGCGGGTATTTCCACATTCTTTATGATACCGGCATGGGCAGGCTCTCCGCTCGAGATTCGTGGCAATGCGGAGATGTTCCCGGTCAACGGGCCGCTGTGGTCGTTATTTTTCGAATATCTCGGCTCGCTTGCCTATTGCCTGGCGATACGCAGGCTTTCGACCCGGGCTCTCACATGTTTCACAGCCGTGGCCGCCGTGGGCGTGGGAGCTTTCGCTATTGGAAATGCGACGGGATATTATCATCTCGGAGTAGGGTGGTCGTTGTCGGGCGCAATCCCGTGGGGAGGCGCGATCTGTATGTTGTTTTGTTTTTCGGCCGGTTTTCTTATGGCTCGGATATTTAACAGGCTGCCACGGCTTGAAGTGAGAGGAGCCTTCTGGTGGTGTGCCGCCGTGATAGTGATTTTATTGTCGATGCCTTATGTCGACTATGGCGGCTGTCCGTGGCTCAATGGCATATATGAGACAATATGCGTGGTCTTCGTCTTCCCTTTGCTCGTATGGATTGCCGCATCCGGAAGAACGACCGACGGCGTTACAACCTTTGCCTGCAACTTCTCCGGCGATATATCCTATCCGCTTTATGCCGTGCATTATCCCTCGCTATATCTTTTTTATGATTGGGTATGGGCCAACAACCTTACATGGGGCGAAGCATGGCCGGTGGCGGCAGCCCTTGTCGCCGGCAATATCCTGTTGGCATGGCTGTTGCTGAAATACTATGACGCACCTCTGCGAAAATGGCTTTCTCGCAAGGGCAAAAGCGGCAGATGACCGACGGTCTGCCTATTTTACGGCTATGGCTTGCGGGGCGGTGGTCGGGCCGCTTATAGAAAGCCGTTGTGCGATTGTATCCACATTCACCTTGTCGATGAAGACAACTCTCTCGTCGGGATTGTCCGACATGCGTCCGTGATACACCGTGTAAAGCATGCTGTCGGCAGGATTCGTAAACACCATGTTGTGGCCGGTGCCAAGCACCTGGCCACCCGTTGATACGTTTTCCTGCAATATCGGGTTGTTGTCGGCTTTCGTGAATGGTCCGAGCGGACTTTTTGCCGTGGCATAGCCTACGGCATAGTTGCCTCCGCCGTAATAGTTGCCCGAGTACATGATATAATAGGTATCGCCACGTTTGAATATGTATGAACCTTCGGTCCAACGCCGGTTTATCTCCCGCGACGTCACCGAGCGGCTTTCCCATTCAGCCTGCCTGTCGTCAAGTTTCGCAGGAGGAGAAAGCAGAAGAATCGGTTCGGAAGCCAATCCCGAGAAATCATCTTTTAATTCCGCGCCATATACCCAGCTTTCTTCCACCTCATTGCAGAAGCCTTCCGCGCGGGCCTTGTCGGCTATCTCGCTTTCCACCGGATGCTTATAGCAGCATCGGGAGAAATAAATGTACTTCTTTCCCGAATTATCAAAGAGCACATTTGCGTCAATCACAGGATACGGGGCTTCAAATAGCGGCCTGTTGAAAAGGTCGGTAAACGGTCCGTCGGGCTTTTCGGCCACAGCCACGCCTATCATGAAATTCTCATCCTCATGGTTGGGATTGTTGCGGCTGTTAGCACTGTAAAACATGTAATATTTTCCGTCGCGTTCATATACTTCCGGCGCCCAGAAGCAATCTTTGTTCCACTGCCCGTCGGTTCCGCCTTTGTATACTTGTCCGCATTTTTCCCATTCGACAAGATTGTCCGACACATATGCTTCGAAACCATCGGAAAGAGATGTGCCGTAAAGATAAAATTTCCCGTCCAATGCCGGAAGTATGAACGGGTCGCCAAACTTGACGGGCAGCGGGTTGGAAAGCATTACATACTCGGCGGTATTTTCCGTTGCCCTTTGCCTGCATCCGCACATGGAGATAAGCGCGGAAGACAAAAGCGTAAAGATAATAGTTTTTCTCATGGTAGGACTTTTAGCGCGTAAATATAGCCTTTTATATACAAGAAAGTGTGAAAATCGGTGCGAAATCGCTTATTATAACACTGCTTAACAAGCATGGGCGATAATATTGCCCGACTGCGGTTGTATTTTTGTATCGTAACAATCAAATACTCAATATTATGACCGCAACAAAGAAAATAGGAAAAGAAGATGTAATTTTTGCCCGTGTCACTCTACTTGGCAAAGAACTTGTGCATCTTAGATTGCAGGGGATAGAATCGCTTCGTGAGATTAACAGCCGTATCGAGCAATCAATTTGCAATCCGTTGGTGCGATTTATTGAGGTGAATATCCGCAATTTCTCGCAAGGATGGACTCGCAGGTACACATATACCCTTTCCGCTTGATATGCAGCAAAAGCGCCAACTTCCGGGTGGATATTGGCGCCTTTGTGGATTTATGCGATGCAGATATGTCTTATTCTGCTGTTTCTTCGGTGGCGTTTTCTTCGGCAGGAGCGACGAATTCGGTTATGCCGGCGCCGATGAGAATGTTATACCAGGAAAGAAGTTTCTTTATGTCGGAGGTATACACGCGTTCTTTGTCGAAAGCCGGGAGGATTTCTTCAAAATAGGCGCGGATGTCTTCGTCGTAAGGAAACGCTTTTATGTCGACAGGCTTGCCTTCTGCTTTTTTCGATACTGATTCAAGCACTTCGGGCAGGGGTACATCGCCTTCGGTGGTGTAAATCGAGATGTCGCCGAGCGACATTACTTTATCGCGGGCGTATGCAGGTTGACGTTTGCCGGTGACAAGCGATTCGATGATAAGCATATTTTTTCCGTTGCTTATGAGACGGAAAAGACCGGGTTTGCCCGTTATTGCAAGTATTTTCTTGAGCATATTCAAATAATTTGTTTTAGCGACCGCAAAATTAACACTTTAAATTGGATTTTCAATCTACGGAGAATATTTTTTTGTCATTTATGCTATAAATTAGTACCTTTGTATCCAATTTCTCCTAAAATGAAAGTGCTCGTTTACATTACAAATATTATACAGTTAATACTCTCCCCGGGAAGCGGTTGGGAAGATGTGTCAGGCTCGGCTGTCGACCGCGCCATGCCTTTGCGTCAATATCTTTTCGGCCTTTTCGGCTTGACGGCCATTACCGTTTTTGCCGAATTGTTTCATGTCGATAATGCAAGTTTCGCGTTGGCGTTGATTAAGTCGGTTGGCGTATTTGCATCGTTGTTCGTAACTTATTTTATTGCAAGAGAGGTTTTTGTCGCCTTTTTGCCTGATATGCTCGATACCGAGTTTAGCGTGGTGAAATCCGAGGCTGTTATTTCATATACGCTCAGTATTCTTGCAATAATAATGATGGTGTTCAATCTTCTTCCCGAAAGATTGGCCTTGTATTATATTACCCCCGTGCTTGTCGCTCTCATTTTCTGGAAAGCGGATGCCTATCTCGGCGTGTCAAAAGACAAAAACTGGCATTTCGTAATGTTGGGTATCTTCGGATTGATTCTTCCGCCGATATTGATTCAAGAGCTTTTCGGCTGCTTTTTATAAAATGATTCATACGGGAACAATTTTTTAATCAAAAACATTTTAAAGAAATGGATGCAAAAGATATAAACATAAAAAACAGAAGGGCGAAGTTCGATTATGAGATTATAGAGACCTTCACCGCGGGTTTGGTACTTACCGGTACGGAAATTAAATCCATACGCCAAGGCAAGGCGAGTCTTGTCGATTCGTTCTGCTATGTCGCCAACGGCGAGGTTTGGGTAAAGAATATGTATATCGCGGAGTATTTCTACGGCTCATATAACAACCATGCCGCCAGACGCGACCGCAAACTCCTGCTCAACCGCAAAGAAATTGTAAAAATCGACAAAATGAGTTCTGTGTCGGGCTTTACAATTGTGCCTCTAAGAGTCTTCATAAACGAACGCGGACTTGCAAAGATTGTAATCGGCATCGGAAAAGGCAAAAAAGACTACGACAAGCGACAGGCTATAAAGGAACGCGAGGACAAGCGTTCTATGGCCCGCTTGTTTCATAAATAGGCCGCGTATGCCGCTGTTTTGTAGGGACGCACGGCTTGTGTGTCCGTATAATATTTTACAAGGTACGTTCTTATGGCAGATAATATAGTTATAAAGGGCGCGAGGGTCAACAACCTGAAAAATATCGATGTTGAACTGCCCCGCAACCGTTTCATCGTAATCACCGGCTTGTCGGGTTCCGGCAAGTCGTCGCTGGCTTTCGACACGCTTTATGCCGAGGGCCAACGGCGATATGTCGAAAGCCTGTCGGCATATGCCCGTCAATTCCTTGGCCGTCTCAACAAACCTGAATGTGACTGGATAAAAGGGCTGCCCCCGGCCATTGCGATAGAGCAGAAAGTGAATACCCGCAATCCGCGCTCTACCGTAGGCACGTCTACCGAAATCTACGACTATCTAAGGCTTCTTTTTGCCAGAATTGGGCATACGATATCGCCGGTAAGCGGCGTCGAGGTGAAAAAGCATACTGTCGACGACGTGGTGAATTCTGCCTTGGCTTATCCCGACGGCACACGCATGGCCATAGTTGCCCCTGTCGTGTTGCCATCAGGGCGTACATTCGCCCAGCAGCTCGACATTTATGCCAAGGAGGGCTACACCCGTATGGTCCATAATGGCGAATTTGTATCCATAGAAGATATGCTGGCCTCGGACAAAACGCCTTCGGATGCGAGCGGATACGACCTGCTTGTCGACCGCACCTCGGTAAGCCATGAACGCGACGAGGTGGCACGTTTGACTGAATCTGTCGAAACGGCGTTCTTTGAAGGACACGATGAATGTGTGCTGCTGGTGTGGAACGGCGACGGCTCCATGACGCGTGCGGGATTCTCCACGCGTTTCGAGGCCGACGGCATAACGTTTATGGAACCTACTGACCAGCTGTTCAACTTCAACAACCCGTATGGCGCATGTCCGGAATGTGAAGGTTTCGGCAAGGTGTTGGGCATAGATGAAGCGCTGGTTGTGCCCAATCCCACGCTTTCAGTCTACGATGATGCTGTCGCGCCTTGGCGAGGACCGAAAATGAGTCTTTGGAAGCAACGCTTTATCCGCATTGCATCGAAATATTCATTCCCGATTCACAAGCCGTATGCCGACCTTACCGAGCGGCAGCGTAGCTTCCTTTGGAAAGGGGAGGGCGAGTGGCCGGGCATCGACGGTTTCTTTGAGGAACTGAAAAAAGAGCAGGCCAAAATGCAGATACGCGTATTTATCGCACGTTTTCGTGGCAAAAGCGAGTGTCCGTCGTGTCATGGACGCCGATTGCGCGCCGAAGCCGAATACGTCCGTATTGCCGGTAAGTCGATAAGCGATGTCACCGCCATGTCTGTCTCGGATGCAAGAAACTGGTTTGCGTCGCTCGAGCTTGAAGGAGCAGAAAAGGAAATTGCATCTCGCTTGCTAAGCGAAATCAATAGCCGGCTGGATTTCCTTGTGCGCGTGGGCTTGGGCTACCTTACCCTCGACCGCATGTCTAACAGCCTTTCGGGCGGCGAGTCGCAGCGTATCAATCTCGCCACATCGCTTGGCTCGAGTCTTGTGGGGTCGCTTTATGTGCTCGATGAGCCTTCCATAGGGCTTCATCAGCGCGACACCGACAGGCTTATATCAGTGCTTCGGTCGTTGCAGCAGCTTGGCAACACCGTTGTGGTGGTGGAGCATGATGAGGATATAATGCGGGCTGCCGACATGATTATCGACGTCGGTCCCGATGCCGGACGCCTTGGCGGCGAAATAGTGTTTCAAGGAAAAATCGACGATGACGCTGTCGCCGAGAAATCATATACCTTAAAATATCTTCGGCATCAACTCGCCATACGCCTGCCGTCGAAACGTCGCAAGTGGAGTTCGTATATATCGCTCGAAGGCGTGCGCGAGCACAATCTGAAAAATATCGACGTGCGTTTCCCGCTTGGAGTCATGACCGTGGTAACCGGTGTCAGCGGTTCGGGCAAGTCGACCCTCGTGCGCGATGTGCTCTACAAGGCGCTTGTGCGGCATATCGACGGAGCCGGAGATGCTCCCGGAGCTTTCCGCGCTCTTTCAGGAGACGTGAAGCGGATTAAGGCGGTGGAGTTTATCGACCAAAATCCGATAGGAAAATCATCGCGGTCGAATCCGGCTACATACATCAAGGCTTACGACGAAATCCGTGCGCTCTTTGCCGACCAGCAGGCGTCACGGCAGATGGGATTCACCCCGGCATTCTTTTCATTCAACACCGAAGGCGGGCGTTGCGAGGAATGTAAGGGCGAAGGCACCATCACAATCGAGATGCAATTCATGGCCGATATCACAATAGAATGTGAGGCATGCCACGGGCGCCGGTTCAAGCCCGATGTGCTCGATGTGCGCTACCGTGGAAAAAACATATACGATGTGCTCGACATGACCGTCGACGGCGCCATTGAATTCTTCTCCGAAGGAGAGGAAGCCGCGGCTCGCCGTGTCGCCCGCCGCCTGTTGCCTTTGCAGCAGGTCGGTTTGGGATATATCAAGCTCGGACAGTCATCGTCAACATTGTCGGGAGGCGAGAACCAGCGCGTGAAACTCGCGGGGTTCCTGTCGCAGGAGAGGGCGCAGCCCACCATGTTTATCTTCGACGAGCCCACCACCGGACTCCATTTCCATGATATAAACGTGCTGATGGATTCTTTCGGCCGTCTTATTTCCAACGGCCATACAGTCGTGATCATTGAGCATAATATGGATGTAATAAAATGTGCCGACCATGTAATCGACATTGGCCCCGAAGGAGGCGACGCCGGGGGAATGATTGTAGCCACAGGCACCCCCGAGCAAATAGCGGCATGCGACGAAAGCTATACGGGCCGATACCTTCGACGCTATCTTGCTCCTTGTGGCACAAAACCGGCGGAATAGACATCCGCCAAACAGGCTTTTCGTTCTAAAAACAGTTATTTGTGGCCATATTCGCGCTTTTTCATAAAAATATTGCGCGAATATGGATTTTTTTTGCCAACTTTGCAAAATAATTGTGACCCATATATTGATTCACAGAACTTGCATCATGGAATTTCTTGCAAAACAAATAGCTGAAATCGTAGGAGGTGAAGTCGAAGGCGACGGAAATGTCGCTGTTTCGGATTTCGCCAAAATAGAAGAAGGCCGTCCCGGCTGTATCTCTTTTCTTGCCAATCCGAAATATACTCACTATATTTACGATACCCAATCTTCAGCAGTGCTCGTAAGCCGCGATTTCGTGGCAGAGCATCCGGTGAAAGCCACATTGATACGTGTCGATAACCCTTATGCCACAGTGGCTATGCTCCTCGACATGGTAAACCGTGCCACAGCACACGTGCCTTGTGGCGTTGAGCAGCCATCGTTTGTCGCAGAGGGCGTAGAGCTCCCCGAAGGAATATATGTGGGCGCATTTGCATACGTAGGCTCGGGATGCCGCATAGGCAAAAACGTCAAGATATATCCCCAGGCATATGTTGGCCCTAATGTGGAGATTGGCGACGATACAATCATATACCCCGGTGTGAAAATCTATCACGGTTGCCGTATCGGAGCGCGATGTGTGATACATTCGGGCGCGGTGATAGGCGCCGACGGATTCGGCTTTGCCCCCGATGCCGACGGTGTGTTCCATAAGATTCCTCAGATGGGTATAGTGGAAATAGCCGATGATGTAGAGATAGGAGCCAACACTACGGTCGACCGTGCCGTCATGGGCGCTACACGTATCCATAAGGGCGTTAAGCTCGACAACCTTATCCAGATTGCCCACAATGTGGAAGTGGGGGAGAATACCGTAATGGCTGCCCAGGCAGGTATTGCCGGGTCGACAAAAATTGGCCGCAACGTGATGGTTGGCGGTCAGGTAGGTCTCGCCGGACACATCACCGTGGGCGACCGGGCCCAGTTTGGCGCACAGGCAGGCGTACCCAAATCGGTGCCGGCCGGAGCGCGTTTGCTCGGCACACCCGCACAGCCTGTCGGCGATTTTGCCCGTCAGGTTGCCTTGGGCAAAAAATTGCAATCGCTTTTTGCGCGTGTCGATAAACTTGAAAATGAAAAATAAACAGAAGTACCCCAACATATCATGAAGCAATTAACTCTTAAAGATTCCTTCGTAATCAAAGGCAAGGGCCTTCATACCGGACTTGAAATTGAAGCCGAATTCTGTCCGGCGCCCGAGAATCACGGCTACAAGATTCAGCGTGTCGACCTTCCCGATCAGCCGATAATCGACGCGGTCGCAGAAAATGTCGTCGGCTCCAACCGTGGTACGGTCGTGAAACAAGGCGATGTTCAGGTATCCACTATTGAACATGCCATGGCGGCCCTTTACGCGTCGTCGATTGATAATTGCCTCATAAAAGTGAATGCTCCGGAAATTCCCATTCTTGATGGCAGCGCCCGTATATATTGCGAAAACATAGAGCGGGTTGGCATTGTCGAGCAAGAAGCCGACAAAGAGTTTTATGTAGTGAAGCATAAAATAGAGGTGACCGACCCTGAAACAGGCTCCAAAATAATGGTGCTCCCCGACGATGAATTCTCTGTTGAGGTAAAAATCAACTTCGATTCTCCCGTGCTCCACAACCAATATGCTTCGATGGAGCATGTCGATGAATTCGCAAAGGAAATAGCTCCTTCGCGTACATTTGTTTTCGTGCGCGAAATCGAGCCGTTGCTTGCCGCAAACCTTATCAAAGGCGGCGACCTCGAAAATGCCATCGTTATTTACGATTCTCCGATGTCGCAGGAAAGCCTCGACCGTATAGCCGACACAATGGGTGTGGCACGCCGTCAGGTAAATGAATTCGGATATATCAACGATTTTGAACTTTTTGCTTCAAACGAACCCGCACGTCACAAGCTCCTCGATGTGGTTGGCGATGTCGCTCTCATCGGTCGCCCCCTCAAAGGCAAAATCATAGCTACACGCCCCGGACATCTTATCAACTCCACATTTGCCAAGCAGATTCGCCGTGAAATCAAGCGCATGGATGTTCAGGCTCCGTCATATAACCCGAATCAAGAACCGGTGATGGATAACATTCGCATCCGCGAACTTCTTCCCCACCGCTATCCGTTCCTGCTCGTTGATAAAATCATCGACATGGGCACAAACTATATCGTGGGTGTTAAAAACGTAACAACCAACGAACCCTTCTTCCAGGGTCACTTCCCCCAGGAACCCGTCCTCCCCGGCGTGCTCATGGTAGAGGCGATGGCTCAGACCGGCGGTATGCTTGTCCTTAGCTCCGTGCCCGACCCCGAGCATTATTCGACTTACTTCATGAAAATAGATAACGTGAAGTTCCGTCAGAAAGTTATTCCCGGCGACACTCTCATTTTCCACGTATCGTTCATGACCGAATTGCGTCGTGGTTGCGCCATGATGAAAGGCCGTGCCTTCGTTGGCGAGAAACTCGTGTGTGAATGTGAGTTCATGGCCCAGATTGTAAAAAACAAAGGTTAATCCCTCGACTTGCACATAGAGGCAAGCGAAATTAAATTATTACATAAAATGAAACAACCCTTAGCCTACGTTCATCCTGCCGCAAAGATTCACCCCTCGGTGATCATCGACCCGTTTGTGACAATAGAGCAAAATGTGGAAATCGGTGAAGGTACGCGTATCGGATCGAACGTGACAATAATGGAGGGCACACGAATCGGCAAGAACTGCACCATTTTCCCCGGTGCCGTGCTCGGAGCCGTACCCCAGGACCTCAAATTCCAAGGAGAAGATACTGTTGCCATAATTGGCGACAATACCGTTATACGTGAGTGTGTAACCGTACACCGCGGCACAGCATCAAAAGGCAAAACCGTGGTGGGCAGCAACTGCCTTATCATGGCCTACTGCCATGTCGCTCACGATTGTGTAATCGGCGACAATGTAATCATGTCTAATGCCACGCAAGTGGCCGGAGAGGTGGTAATCGACAATTTCGCCATTGTAGGAGGCGGCACACTCATCCATCAGTTCTGTCATATCGGTCCGCATGTGATGATACAGGGTGGCGCGCTCATCAACAAGGACATTCCGCCCTATGTGAAAGCCGCCCACGAGCCTATTGCATATTGCGGCATCAACTCTATCGGTCTTCGCCGTCGCAATTTCTCAAATGAGACAATCCGCGACATTCAGGATATATACAGATACCTCTATCTGTCGGGCCTGAACTTTTCTGATGCCATAGAGCGTATCGAGGCCGAACTGCCCGCATCGAAAGAACGCGACGAAATCATTCTTTTTGTACGCAATTCCAAGCGCGGCATTATCCGAGGCTACGTATAAATCAATGCACGATTCACAATGCACGATTCACGATTATTTGTGCATTGTGAGTTGTGAATTATATTCAGGATTTTGGGTGACCGGCGGTCCGTCGCCGACCGGAATGATCCGGCCGGAGGAAAGTCCGGGCAACATAGAGCGGCGCACTCACGAAAGGTGAGCTATCGGTAACGGTAGAGCAGCGTGACAGAAAACAACCGCCGATATCCTTCTCGGGTGTCGGCAAGGGTGAAAAGGTGGGGTAAGAGCCCACCGGGCGCCACAGCGATATGGCGTGCCGCACGTCTTGCGCGTTGCAAGGTCAAGTAAACCGGCGCATATGGGTTGCTCGCTCATTGCCGGCGGGTAGACTGCTCAGATAAATGACGGACGGCGATAGCCAACTCTCCTTCCGGGGAAAGTGGCATCGTTACAGAACTCGGCTTACAGTCGGTCCCCAAATCCTGATTTTTTTATTTAAATTATAGAACAATGTGGTGGACATCGCCTCTGGAAGATGAGAACGGAAATTTGATAATGGTCACCGGTCGTGGCGACATCGATAAATTCCGCTCAAATCCAAAATTCAAAATTCGAGTAACGGTTACAATTCCTTATAAGGCCATATCTTCCGGGATGCCAACCGATGAAGAAGCCGACCAATTGCAAGCCATAGCCGACTCGTTTGATACTGTATTGAAAGCCGACCCGGTGGCTGTGCTTACGGGCATCTATACCGGAGCCGGAGAGCGTCAGATGGTGTTTTATACACTATCTACCAATATATTCAATAAGAAATTGAACCTCGCTCTCGAACCCTTTCCGCTTCTGCCGTTGACGATAACGGCGGAGAATGATCCCGATTGGGAAGAGTACGATGAAATGCGCTCTTTGTCGGAAATAAACTGAAATCATATTTCATATCATATCACCGTGCTGCACCTATCACATGTAGCACGGTGTTTTTTTGTAGAAAAACAAAGTCTTATTTGGTTCAAGCCGAAATTAGGGAGCATTGGGTCTCCGTTAGGAGACAAATATTGTAGCGCGGGGCGACAGCCCCGGGGCGTTGAAGTTATTTATTAGGGTATTGGAGCGGAGTTTACCGGAGCGTTCGATAACGCCAACCGTGGTGCAGAACGCTACGCTGTCGCTCGCTCCAATGCCAAGATGGAACAACTCAGCCTACCGGGGGTTCCGCTATCGCTTCTCCCCCGGCTACATTCTTGAATCGCTACGCGATTCTGTGCACAGCATTTCGGACTTGTGCCGTTTATTTGCCGTAACCACACTCATTAAACACTATATATCTAAGGGGGTTGTTTTGATTTAAAGTGTTGAAGTATAGATATATAGCTGTCTAAAATTACTACTTTTTCGATACTCCGCATTGACCGTGTGCTTCCCTTTATCTAACTTTGCGATAACCAAACACGGTGATACTGTAAACCCGAAATGAATCTACAACCGGAAAAATTAATACCATTAAATAAACCATTCTAAAATGAGAAACTTTACCAAATTTACTGTTGCGGCCATCTGCGCGTTTTCTGCTGCTGTGTCCGCATCTGCACAAAACCGTACCGATCTCCTTTGGGTAATCGGCGACGCTACTCCTTACGGATGGAGCTGTGATGACGCAACTGCCATAGTTGCTCCCTCCGATTCAAAGGTCTACACCGGCACCATGTATCTTGAAGCCGGCAAGGACTTCAAGTTCCTTACCAAATACGACTTCGGCAATATGGAGTATCGCGCCGAAGACGCCAACGCCACCCCCGGTGCCGACGGCAAGGTGAAGCTCGTCTATACCGCTGCTGACCCTGACAACAAAATCCATGTTACCGAATCGGCCAACTATCTCATAACCGTAGATACCGAGGCATTGGAAGCCACGATTGTGAAATCGGACTATCAAGAATCGCAGGTGCGTTACGCCTCGCTGTTTATTGTCGGTTCGGTGCTTACCACCGGATACGCTGTCGACGAAGGACTTGTGATGGTACAGGATGCACAATCTCCCATGACATACGCCGCCGCTGACGCCGACCTTGGCGAAGGTTCCTTTAAGATTGCCACCGCCCTCAAAGGTGCCGGCACATGGAACCCTCAGTATTGGTATTTCCGCGATGTCGACGATACCTCCAAAATGGTGCTTAACGCCGAAGGCGACAACCAATGGTCTGTTGAGAAAGCCGGAAAATACAATGTAAAGGCAAACCTTCTCACAAACACACTTAATATTGAAGACGCCGCAAGTTCGGGTATCGACGCTGTTGTGTCGCGTCCTGCCGATGGTCCTGCTACATATTATACAATCGACGGCCGAAAGATTGCCAATCCTGCTTCCGGCAGCTTGGTAATAAAGATTGCCGCCGACGGCACCGCTACCAAAGTCCGCTTCTGATTACATGCCGCGGGGATTTGGACCGTGTTCATATCCCGCGGCAAAATCCAAAACACTATAATTAAATCGTTGCCGGGCAGCTTGCCAAAGTTGCCCGTGCAAACGGTTTATGCACCTTGCTTCACATTATTTTATATCTAATTTCCTAAGAATGATGATTCGTAAATTATTATTAACCACTGTCTTCGCCATAATGGCGATGTCGGTTTACGCTTGGGATGCCTTGTATATCGTAGGGTCGGGCACTCCCGGAGGTTTCGACCTGAGCAAGGCCATACCAATGGCCGGAAAAGGCGATTTCGGATGGGTTGCGGTCTGTCCGCTTTATAACGGTTATGACGGCGATGTCAAGAAATCATTTCGCCTCCAAGAAACAAGAGAATGGGAATCTGACAAATATCACGGCCCGGAAACAGCCGGTTTCACCCTTGGTTTAGGCGAATGGGCCGGATTGCACACCAACGACAATTGTTTTCTTGTGCCGGAAGAAAATGTCACATATCATATCGAGGCGTTTTCCGATAATAATGTTGTCAAAATAAACAAACTGGAAGAAATCTACCTTATTGGCGATGCAACTCCGGGTGGATGGGATGTAAATGCCGCAACCCCCATGAAGGAGACATCGAGCGGGTCGAACGTATGGCGCACGCTCTGCTATCTCGGCCACGGTGATTTCAGACTGCAACTTTACAAGGATTTTGACGGCCACTATTTTACTCCCGACGCAAATACGACTTTGACATCGGGTAATGTAGCAAGCATATATTATCATCCGGAAGACGGCGACCGCAAATTCAGTGTCGACCGGCCGGGCACATATGTAGTGGAAGCCGACCTCAACAATAATACCATTAAGGCAACGCGCCAAGAAAATATCTATCTCATGGGGGAGGGTACCCCTGCTGGCTTTGACATGGCAAAATTCGTGCCCATGTCGATGAACGACGACGGCCTGTATGAGGCATGCTGTTTTATCGACGGAAAGTTCCGTGTGCAACTAAGCAATACGGAATGGGACTACACATATTATTCTCCCGAGACAGACGGCATGGAAATTGCCGACGGCCAAACAATTGACATGGCATATGGAAATGACACATATTTTAATGTGGTATCACCCGGCGTGTATCATGTAGAGGCAAATCTCTCAGACAAGAATATTAAAATAACCCGTCAAAGCACCCTATGGCTTCAAGGCGTAAACGGCAACTGGCCTGAAACGTTGCTCAAAGATTACACGCTCTCAAACGAGAATAGCGAGGACAAAGCTGTCTATGAAGGCACAGTGACTTTTACCAACGGGTCGTTCAAGATAGCCGTGGACATCAATCACGGCTATGATTCGAGATACTATTTATTTAAGGATACAAGGGGTAGCTTCACTGCCAATCCCGAAGGCGATTCTCAATGGACAATAGGTTGGCCTGACCAGACGACCCGCAATGAGGAAGACATCGTGCCGGGCACATACCGTATAGTGCTTAATGCTGCCGCCAAGACGGTGAATTTCTATATGCAGCCCCGGTCGGTAAGTCTTGCCGGGAAAGGTGTGCTTGCATCATGGAATACGGAAGCCGATGGCCCGCGTCTCGAAGCCGGCGCTGACGGCCTTTTCTCGGCAAAGCATATTTTCTTCGCCGGTAGCGCTTTCAAGCCTGTGGTCGACGGTAAATATTTCGGTTCGCATACATGGGAAAATGCCGTGCTCACCGATGGAAGCGGCATGTCTATGCGAAATGTCGACAATGGAGCCGATTTCTTTGTCTCGGCACCGGGTATGCGCAGCGCCAAGGTGATTCCAAGCGAATCCGGCGACGGAACTCTTTTGTTTGAGGTTGGCGCACCGCAGCAACTTTGGATAGAAGGGCTGTGTGAACTCGCTTATGATGAGGATTCACATTCCTACCTTACTGATGAGAACGGTAAACCTGCCGTGCGGCTTCACTATATAGGCAGTGAAGATTTAAAAGAATATCCGTTTATGACCGATGGCGATGTAATGGCTACGCCGAAGGCCGAGTTGCCGGGATGGTATTCCGTATCGGTGACATTCAACGGATATGCCCCCGTTTATAATTTTGACTACAATACGGTTCTCCTTAAAGGTGATGCTTTATGCGAAGAAGATGGCAGCATATGCCGCTCAATCACCCTTGATGAAAACAATCTGTCTTCACGTATCTTCCTTAAATCGGGTGTTTTCCTTAAAGCCGGCGGTGAACTATCCGCCACGATTGCCGGAAAGACATCGAACACGGTGCGAGTCGAAGAATCAGGCTTGTACAACGTTAGTGTCTCGCCTGATGAGACAGAAGCCCCCGTGCTGAAAATCACCGGCCCCGTTGCGGTGAACATGCCCCTGAAAGAGGAGGATTTCAATGATGGCAAACCCCATTATTTCCTTGTTGGCCAACGTATGGGCGCATGGCGTCTGCAACCCGAATGGGAGTTTGTGCTCCAGGACGACGGTACTTACGAAATACCGGCCCGTCTGCTCTACAATGGATATGTAATGGTAGGCATGGTCGACAATTATCGTGATTATATCTACCAAACATACAGAGGCTTTACCCATACCGATGTCAACAGCAAGAGCGTGCTCGATCCCTCCGGCGCGAAGACCGGCCAAACAGTAGAGTTCCCTCTGGCCGGTATCACAGCCGTTGGCGTCAACGGTTGCGACGAAGGCAAGTTCACCGGTACGCGTTACAATGATTACAAACGCACAGCCACGCCATTCCAGCACGGTGGTTTCGACGCGATGTCTTACCGATTGATAAATGTATATGATGCCGACGGCTACGGCGACATCGACCATATTAAATCGATGCCTTCGCGTGTCAATTCGATAAAACTGACGGTTAACCAATGGGGCGAACCGGAAACACTTACCTTCGACGGTCTTACTTCCGATGCTATGGAAGTTGCAAAATTGCGCACGTTCTCGCTTTGCGGCTCGCGTATCCGCAATCTCGACATACCCTATGTAGCCGGTGTGTCGACCACTCCGCTCAACAATCGCCAGGAAAATGACGGCCTTCCCGCTTATGGCGGCCAAGAATGGGCCGAGTCATGGATTCAATATGAGAAAAAGGGTGTGCCATTTGTCGACGGATATGGTGAATATATCTATCAGACAAGTTTTACCCGCAACTGGCTGGCATCACATCCTACTTACTTCAAATTTGTAAAAGACGGCAGCGGCGATGCCGAAGGTTTGGAATATACGTCCAATAACATCACCTTCACCTATCGTGAGAATCTTACCCACGCCCCGCAGTTTGGCCAACGTTACTTCATGGATGATTTCGGCCTGGAGCATCACGAGGTGCTGAACACTTACTCGACCCTTGGCGCCGACGGCTATGATACCAATCTTTATGTATCGCAGAATCTTGAAGACAAGATGACTGTCAATCCCGACGATATGGTATGCTATGTCGTAGACGACATGTGGATGATTGGCGACTTCAAAGTATGGGCAGGCTGGGGCGGCTCGATTACCAACTTTGAGTACGACGACAACGGCACATTCTATACCCGTTGGTATGGCTCGAACGCTTCACACGGTGCTGCGTACGAAAACCGCACGGCATTCTACACTCCCGGCGAGGTGCAGGCCTACACGTTGTTCCGCGATGTGCCCGCCGCCAACTTCTCGGTAGGATATGGCGAAACCGACACCGACAAGGTCGACGCCGAAGGTAAAATAAAGGATGGGGCAGTGCCCAACCGTCGCTTCTACAAACGTGTGGAAATATGGTATAACCTGAAAACCGGATTCGCTTACAAAGGCAAGGATGAAAACGGTCTTGACCAGGCATCATTCCTTGTGTTCTATCAAGAGCCGCGAGGCCCGCAGATTTCTATCGACTGGGCGAATGATGAAAAGAAACAGATAAATTATACCTACGGCATCCAGAACGCGAGCGGCACGCCTATCGAGATGGTCGACCGCACTTACGGATTGATTACATATTACCGTATTGAACGCCATATGCTCGACGAACAGGGCGCCATGCGCCAATCACGCGCCGGCGGCACGATTGTAGAGGAAGTGGAGCTTCCGCAAGGACAATATCTCACCAGCGATGCCTTTGCAAAGAAAAATGTAATCGACAACGAGATTCTGCCTGCCGGACGTTACCGCTACAAGGTGGCCTTGAAACGCACGATGACCGGCGACCACGAGTTTGACGCGTTGTCCAACATCCTGTCTGTCGCACCATCTTCGGTTACAAGCGGAGTAGAGACCGTCAATCCCGATTTTGCCGACAATTTCGTAATGCAAGCTGTGGTACGTGACGGCAATCTCGAAGTGACAGCCAATGCGGAATTAGGGAAACTGTCGATATTTGCCGTAAACGGTCGATTGATGGCAGTTTCAAATGAAAACGGCACGTCTGCCACGGTCGACATTTCAAGCCTGCCGGCAGGGGTGTACGTGGCGAATGCGCATAACAAATCCGTACGATTTATCAAACGATGAAAATCAAACAAACTCTTATTGCAATTCTGCCCTTGGCAGGCATCTTCACGATGCCCGCCAAGGGCGAATTAAATTATCTGCATCTATATGTCGCCGGCGATGCGACCGCGGATAATTGGAATTGTGACCTTGCGGAAGAAATGATTCCGCTTGGAAACGATTGTTTTCTATGGGACGGTTGGCTAAAAAGCGGACAGTTCAAGTTTATAAACACCCGTGGTGATTGGAACAGCTCTGTTGTGGCCGATGCCCCCGATTTAAGTTTCGCAACGGGGGTGAGCTACACGCTCGTCGACAATACCAACGGCGGACATTATGATTTTAAGTTTGTCAATCCCAAGGCAGGGTTTGTCCGTATGGTTGTCGACCTTCGCAATCTTAAAATTAATTTCCGTCGTCCTGTACTTGGAATTGTGGGCGACGGAGCTCTTGGATGGGGCGACCCAACCCAAGGGAAAAAAGTGATTCCTGTATTTGCCGATGACAATGGCAATGCCCAATGGTCGGGACAGCTCCGCCGAGGAGAAGTGAAATTTCTTGCCGGAGGGTGCGATGATTGGTTCCCATGCTATAATGCTCCCGTTGCCCTTGACGAGTTGTGGACCGGCGGCCATCAGATGTTGTATAACGACGGCCAAGGCTCGGCTGAGGATTTCAAATATCAAGTGCCGGTAAGCGGCTACTATACACTGACGTTCAAAAATGAAGGCTCCGGCCAATTCTATGGCATTGATGTAAGGACGGAAAATGCGCCGTCGCTCGATGGGCTTTTTACCGGACACCCCGGCCGTTACTTGGCCGGTATCGACCGCGACGCGCTTCGCGTACATATGGCACGAGTCCCGTCGTCGCTTTATATCGGGACCTCCGGCGATGATTGCCGTGAAATCATGCGGGTGTCCGAAGGCGTGTTTTCATCGGAGGTGTATCTGCATGCCGGAGAATATTATAAACTGTCGTATGACCCCGGCAAATGGCCGGATTGTGTGCTGTCGCCGAATACGGATGTGAATATCTCGTCGGAGCAGACATCCAATGTGTCGCCTATGCACGGTTACAGCTATACCGTGCCGTCCGACGGGCAGTACGTCGTAACAGCCGATTTCACAGGCTCGGCGCCGGTGCTGTCGGCTCACAGACGGATTGTATCCGGAGTGGATGGCCCGATGTCGGGCAGCGAAGTGAGGGTGGTGGTGGCCGATGGCGCGATAGCTGTCGACGGCGATTATTCTTCTCTTGCAATATATGATGTGGTTGGGCGCAAGGTTGGTTCGGCATCTCCGTGTTTTGTGCCATCGGGCGTCTATCTGGTCATGGTAGATAAAAATGTATTTAAAATCACTGTAAAATGAATAAACGCTATAATATAATGTTGTCATTGGCGTTGCTTGCAGTTGGATGCAACGCCCGGGCGCAAGGTACGGTATATATTGCCAAAGGCAGCGGTTCTATTGTCTGGCCGCCATCAGATATTGAGGCTATGACTCGATTACCTTACGGCAATTTTCATGTCGGGTTGACAAATCTTGAAGACGGAGAAGGGTTGGTGCTTGCCGACAGACAGGATTCCGGCGAATTCATGCGTATCGGTCCAAAAGGCGACAAAACTGTGCCTCATGCCTCAAACTATGAATATGTCGTGACCGAGGACGGCGATGTGCATGGCACAGTATCTCGCACGGTCTCGTCCGGTTTCAGTTATGCCACCTCTGATTTTGACCTTTGGACAGACCGTGCTTGCTATCGTCCGGGCGAAACTGTATGGATACAGGCGTCAAAGTTCAATCAATACAAAGGGGCCACAATCCGCTATCGCCGTGGCGCCGAGGTGTTGAAAGAGGAGCCGCTCAGACAGGAATGGTGGCCGTGGAATCCCCCGTCGGGCGATTTTAGCGGTTATCTTGTCGACGTATATCGCCTGGATGGCGAAGGCCAAGAGGAGATTCTCGGTTCGATAGGGGTGGATGTATCGTCGGACTGGAAGCGGTTCCCTCGCTACGGATACGCTGCTTGGTACGAACCGGGCAAGGAGCAGTGGGTAGGGGGCGATGTAGCCTTCCTCAACCGCCGTCATATCAATGCCGTGCAGTTTCAAGACTGGCATTGGAAACACCATTGGCCTTATTGCGGCGATGAGACTTATACCGACATAGCCATGCGCGATATATCTTTGAATGTGGTCAAAGAATTTATAAATGCGCAGCACGGTTATAACATGAAGTCGATTTTCTACAATCTTGGCTATGGAGCGTTGCCGTCGGCCGGAGCTGCCAACGACGGTGTGCGTGACGATTGGTATTATTATCTTGACTCCGGCCGCCGGACAAAGGACTCCCACGACCTTCCTTCGAGCTGGAAAAGCAGCATAGAATTTGTCGATCCCGGCAATATCGGGTGGCAGAATTATATTTGTGACCGAAACGATGAGGTGTATTCAAATCTCAATTTCGACGGCTTCCAGGTCGACCAGGTTGGCCGGCGAGGATGGGAAGGTGGATATGTATATGACTATTGGGGCAACCGCTTCGACCTCGCCGACCATTTTCAGCCATTGCTCAAGGCATGCAAGCAGCGTCATCCGGACAAAAGTCTGATAATGAATTCCGTATCAAAATATGGAGCGCGCCAAATAGCATCGTCGGGTGTGGTGGATGTTTGCTACAATGAGATGTGGGCGTCGGAGGCCGATATGATGGACTTGTACTGGGCCGTCTTCGACAACAAGCAAGCCGGCGGCGATGATATGAAAACAGTTTTTGCGGCGTATATGAATTATGATTTCGCAGACAAGAACTCCGGCAAGAATTTTAACACTCCGGGTATTTTGCTGACCGACGCGTGTATATTTGCACTTGGAGCGTCGCACCTTGAACTTGGAACAGGCGGCAATATGCTGTGCCGCGAATATTTTCCGGCTACCAACCTGAAAATGAGCGATGAACTTGTCGAGTGCATAACCAGATACTACGATTTTATCACAGCCTACGAGAACTATCTTTACGACACCGAACGTGAGCTTAGCCCGAGAATCACTTCTTTGTCCGACCATCAAATATCGATATGGAACTATCAGATGGGGCCGCAGCCTCGCCGTATTGTCGTGCATGGCAAGGAGGCCGAGACCGGCGCGCTGGTTTACCACATGCTCAATTTCAGCAGTGTCAACAATCTTGGCTGGCGCGACATCAATGCCGATATGCCGGCTCCCGAACATCTATCGGACATAAAGCTCGATATCGACTGCGACCGCATGGTGTCGAAAGCATGGGTCGCTACCCCTGACAGCCACGCTTGCGTTCCCGTTGAACTTGATTTCACCCAGCAGGGACGGTCAGTCACAGTAACCGTGCCCTCGCTCGATTACTGGACGATGCTCGTCCTTGAATAAAACGTCCACCGCCATGATAAATAAAAACGGCAGCCTCAATCGAGACTGCCGTTTTTCTATAAGACGAGTGACTTATCAAGCGAGGAAGCCGAGCAGCACACCGGCAGCCACGGCGGAACCGATTACACCGGCGACGTTCGGGCCCATGGCGTGCATGAGCAGGTAGTTCGACGGATCGTATTGCAAGCCGAGGTTGTTGGAGATGCGAGCCGACATGGGCACAGCCGATACGCCGGCGTTGCCGATGAGCGGGTTGATTTTCTTGTCTTTCGGCAACACGAGGTTGAAGAGTTTTACAAACAGCACGCCGGAAGAGGATGCGATGATGAATGCCATGAAGCCGAGGAAGAAAATGAAGATGGTCTGCGGGGTAAGGAAGTGGGAAGCCTGTGTTGAGGCGCCGACTGTCATGCCAAGCAGGATTGTAACGATGTCGGTAAGAGCGTTTGATGCAGTCTTGGCTAGACGTGTGGTAACGCCACATTCACGCAAGAGGTTGCCGAAGAAAAGCATACCGAGAAGCGGAAGGCCGGAGGGCACTACGAAGCAGGTGAGAAGCAATCCGACAATGGGGAAGATAATCTTCTCGTTCTGCGACACGGCGCGTGCGGGGCGCATTTTGATGAGGCGTTCTTTCTTGGTGGTGAAGAGTTTCATCAACGGGGGCTGAATCACAGGCACGAGAGCCATGTAGGAGTAGGCCGACACGGCGATTGCGCCCATGAGATTGGGAGCCAGTTTCGATGAAAGGAAGATAGCCGTAGGACCGTCGGCGCCACCGATGATGGCGATTGCACCGGCCTGGTCGGGAGCGAAACCAATGGCAAGAGCCACCATGTAGGCACCGAAGATGCCGAACTGGGCGGCCGCGCCGATAAGCATCAGCTTGGGGTTGGCGATAAGGGCGGAGAAGTCGGTCATGGCGCCGATGCCGAGGAAAATCAGCGGGGGATACCATCCGGCCGACACGCCGTTATAGAGAATATTGAGCACGGAGCCTTCTTCGTAGATGCCGATTTCGAGACCGGCGCTTGCGTTGAAGGGGATGTTGCCGATGAGGATACCGAAGCCGATGGGCACAAGCAGCATGGGTTCAAAATTCTTCTTTATGGCAAGCCATATGAAGAAAAGACCCACGGCGAGCATGACAAAGTTGCCAAGCTCGGCATTGGCGAAACCTGTAAGTTCCCAGAACTGTTGCAGGTTGACGTGGATAAATTCACTGAAAGTCATATCCATAATAGATGAAGATGCTTTTGTGAATTATTCAATAGTGATGATTGCTGCGCCTTCAAGCACGGAGTTTCCGGGTTGGGCGTTGATGGCGGTAACCTTGCCGTCGCGTCCGGCACGGATAGCGTTTTCCATCTTCATGGCTTCAAGCATGGCAACGGTGTCGGCGGCTTTCACCGTGTCGCCAACCTTTACAGAGATAGAAAGGATGACACCGGGGAGCGGAGCCTTTACCACGAAACCGCCGGCGGGAGCTGCGGCGGGCTTGGCTATAACTTTTTCGCCGGAAGCAGTGCGCGGAGCGGCAGCGGCGCGGGGTTTGTTGACGACTTTAACGGGAGCGGCAGCACGCTCTAATTCCACTTTGTAGGGGATACCGTTTACTTCTACCTGGGCAATATTGTCGTCGATGTCGCCAACCGCCACTTTGTAGGTGTTACCGTTGATTTTATATTTATATTCTTTCATTGTTTTAAAATTGAATGGTGATTAGCGATGAGGAAGTTCGCGCAGACCGTAGATTTTAGAGTTCCAGGGCGAATAAGCGCGTTTTACCTTGTTGATGGTAAGGACAGTCGATTCGGTGTCGTGAGCGTTGAGATGCTCATGGAGAGCCATGACGATAGCGGCGATTTCTTCACCGGAGTCGTGGTCGACATCGCGCGAGGTGAGGCTGTTCTCGTTGTCGGCATGGGCCTTGGCCTTGTTGACGCGAGAAATCTTGCCGCCGATTTTGTTGATAATCATGAAGCAGACGCAGAGCACGAGCAGGGCTGTGAAAACGATGCACATTGCCATGGCGGCCATGCCAAAGCCGTGACCGTCCATTTCGGCAAATTGCTCGATTTTGTTATTGGTGTCCTTGATTACGTTTGCGCTCGACGGGGTGATGTATTTTTCGCCGCCTGTGCGCACTTCCCATTCGCCATAGCCGTCGGCATTGCGGGCGTAAGAGGTGTTTGCAGGAAGATCGGCAGGTACGGTCACTTCATCGATGAGTGTCATGCCATCGGCATCGTAGATACCAATCCAATTCTCTTTTCCGGGAATGAGGACGAAGTTGGTATGGAATGTGCCGCGGTTGGGTTCTCCGTCATTGAAGAATACCACGTGTTGGCGTTTGGGTATTTTGGTATTGACGTCGCCAAGGGGTACGGGATATTTCTTGGGGTTGGCGGGGTCGTCGGTAAGATATACCGATGAAATTTCAAGCGGACCGAAGTTGGCATTGAAAAGTTCGACCCATCCCGCACGTCGGCCATAGTCGTCGACTATGCTGGAATCGTTCTGCACCATCACCTCGTTGATGCGCAATGCCTTGCGGTTCTGCGCCGGAGCTGAAAGTGCGAGCACGGCCAGCAATGTGAATAAGATGTGACGTTTCATATTGCTTAGAGGGGGATGTTGCCGTGTTTTTTAGCGGGATTTGTAACCTTTTTGGTAGCGAGCTGCTGAAGGGCGCGGATGATGCGGAAACGAGTGTTGCGAGGCTCGATTACATCGTCGATATAGCCGTACTTGGCAGCGTTGTAGGGGTTGCAGAAAAGTTTGTTGTACTCGGCTTCTTTTTCGGCGAGGAACTGAGCGGGGTTTTCAGAAGACTTGGCTTCTTTTGCGTAGAGCACCTCGACAGCGCCTGCGCCACCCATAACGGCGATTTCTGCGGTGGGCCATGCGTAGTTCATGTCGCCGCGGAGCTGCTTGCAGCTCATCACAATGTGAGAACCGCCGTAAGATTTGCGGAGTGTGACTGTAACCTTGGGCACGGTGGCTTCGCCGTAGGCGTAAAGCAGCTTGGCGCCGTGGAGGATTACAGCGTTGTATTCCTGGCCTGTGCCGGGGAGGAATCCGGGCACGTCGACGAGTGTCACCAGAGGAATATTGAAGGCGTCGCAGAAGCGGACGAAGCGTGCGCCCTTGCGGGAAGCGTTGCAATCGAGCACGCCGGCGAGGTATTTGGGCTGGTTGGCCACGATACCTACGGCCTGGCCGTTGAAGCGGGCGAAGCCTACGATAAGGTTCTTGGCATAGTCGGCTTGTACTTCGAGGAATTCACCGTTGTCGACAATCGCACCGATCACTTCGTACATGTCGTAAGGACGGTTGGCGGAGTCGGGAATGATTTCGTTGAGAGAATCTTCGAGACGGTCGATGGGGTCGTTGCATTCAACCAACGGGGGTTCTTCGAGGTTGTTCTGGGGAATGTAGCTGAACAGCTTGCGGATAATTTTGAGGGCGTGTTCGCCGTCTTCGGCCGCAAAGTGAGCCACACCGGAGCGTCCGGCGTGTACTTCGGCGCCGCCGAGGGCTTCCTGGGTAACATCTTCGCCGGTTACGGTTTTCACCACTTTCGGTCCGGTGAGGAACATATAGGAAATGCCTTTGGCCATGATGGTGAAGTCGGTGAGGGCAGGGGAGTAAACCGCACCGCCGGCGCAGGGACCAAGGATAGCGGAAATCTGAGGAATTACACCGGATGCCATGATGTTGCGCTGGAAAATTTCAGCATATCCGGCAAGGGCGTTGATACCTTCCTGGATACGTGCGCCGCCGGAGTCGTTGAGGCCGATGACAGGAGCGCCCATCTTCATGGCCATATCCATAATCTTGCAGATTTTGAGGGCCATGGTTTCTGACAGAGAACCGCCGAATACGGTGAAATCTTGTCCGAAGACATAAACAAGACGGCCGTCGATAGTACCGTAGCCGGTAACGACGCCGTCGCCGAGGAATGATTTCTTTTCTTGACCGAAGTTTGTGCAACGGTGACGGACAAACATGTCGATTTCTTCAAACGAACCTTCGTCGAGAAGTTGGGCGATGCGCTCGCGGGCAGTGTATTTGCCGCGTTCGTGCTGTTTGTCGATGGCTTTCTGACCACCGCCGAGACGAGCCTCGGCGCGCAGTTCGATAAGTTCTTTTACTTTTTCAAGCTGGCTGCTCATAAGTTGAAGTTTGAATCATAAATTTTGAGTTCCGGGAAATGGCTGGCCATGTTCCCGGAGTTCAAAATCTATATTTAAAAAAGATGTGTATATTTCTTATTTGTTGGGGTCTTCGCAGAGTTCGACGAGAGTGCCTACGGTCGATTTCGGGTGAAGGAAGGCAATGTTGAGGCCTTCTGCGCCTTTGCGGGGAGCCTTGTCGATGAGACGGCAACCTTTTTCTTCTGCTTCGGCCAGTGCGTTTGCCACACCTGATTCAACAGCAAATGCCACGTGCTGGATGCCGCCGCGGCCGCCGTTGTTGGCAATGAACTTTGAGATAGCGCTGTCTTCCGAAGTGCCTTCGAGAAGTTCGATTTTGGTTTGTCCAACCTTGAAGAACGCGGTGCGCACTTTCTGGTCTGCTACTTCTTCGATGGCGAAGCATTTGAAACCGAGGATGTTTTCGTAGAAGGGGATTGCTTCTTCGAGGCTCGGTACAGCGATACCGATGTGTTCAATGTGGGAAATGTCCATGATTGGTTAGATTTATTTGTTAAGTTGTTTTATTTCGAGGATAGATTATATATCTTTCAAAATGCAAATTTACAAATTATTTGCAAACATCATATTATTTTCACACTTTTTAGCAAATGCTTTTATTCAGTGTAAAACTGTATCATTTTTCGTATTGCCCTTTGGCACACCGGGCAAAATGCGTCGGTGTTGTTCACCCGCATCCGGCAGTAGTCGGCCGGGCGATATATGCCGTGAAAAGAATAGCCGCCTCCTTCATAAAGTCCGACGGGATATTGCATCGACAGGTCGGTTGGGGTAGGCTGCGGAGTGCCGTCGGCAAGCATGTCTTTCCATTTCGAGTCAAAGTCGACGAGAGTGGTTATGTTTGGCTCCCAAGGCTCGGCATCGAGCGGGTATGTGTTGTCCATCACGTCGCCATCGTAAAAATATTCGTCGGCAAGGCCTCCGAAGCTGTGGCCGAATTCGTGAGTGACAACATTGTTGAAGTTGGTGCCGCGTGACGATGTAAGGGTGTAGGCGTTGAAAATGCCTCCGCCGCCATATTCGTCGGAATTGGCAAGAATAATGAAATGCTCGGCCGGAATTCCTCGGCAGGCTTCGTGCATGGCCCATACCGATGGCGTGGTGAGATAGCGGTCGGAATAAAATGTGGAAAAATGCGAGTTGAAGGCCGTATGGCGCCAGTCGGCATATTTAGGCGTGGAAACACCGGTGGTGTCCGACGGGGTTTCTACTGCGATAATGTCGAACCGCTCGCGGAATTCATCGAATGGCTTATGGCTGAACAGGGCTTTGACGGCGGCTTTGGCATCGGCTATGAACAGCGGCATATCCGGCTCTGTATAGCCCTCGGCAAGGATGGCGACCGAGATTTTGGGCCCCGGGAATGATCCGCGATGAATATATGTATGCGGAAGTGCCCCACGGCTATCCTTTTTTATAAGGATATCGGCAGGGTCGATATTAAATGTGCTTGTCGCTATTGCGTTGTGGCGTTTGTCGCGCAAGGTCACCGTGGCCGTGGCAGTTGACCGTGGCATCGGCACGGTGACGGAATGTTGAAAAGCCCGGTTCTCTTTCGGATTCAGGTCGAGCCACTCGCTGAACAGGGTGGAGAATGAGTTGCGGTATATAGTGTCGCCCTCTGCGGCGACAACCGCTACATCGCCCGACCCTTTGAGGAGCAGGCTGTCGAGATTCGTTTTCCGGCCGGCCCATCCCGGTTTGCAATGTATCCGGCTGAGGCTTACCGACACACTTTCATGAGTCCCCGACAATATGAGGTCGAGGCGCAAGGTGGAGTCTGCAAAAAGAGTGTTGAATCCTGAAGCATGTGCCGATGCGCATATAAATAAAGCGCATGCTGCGTTAAGCAGTCTTTTCATGATACAGATGCGGTTTGCCGGCTGAAAGATTGTCCCGAGGCTTATCGGGTCTGCTTATTCTATCGGGAACTGACGCTTGAAAACTTCCTTGAACGAAATAAGAGTTTCGGTGCGCGATGTGTCAAGCCGTTGAAATTTGTCTTGGATTATTTCCAGGAGATGGTCGTTGTTGCGGGCGACTACTTTTGTGAATATATCGTAATGTCCTGTGGTGAAGTGACATTCTACAACCTCGGGTATCTTTTTAAGATCTTCAATAACCTTGGTGAATTTGGTGGGGTCGTTAAGGAATATGCCTATGTATGCGCATGTCTCGTAGCCGAGCGAGGCGGGATTTATTTGACATTCTGTGCCGTTGACTACACCTTTTGCCGTGAGGCGTTGGAGGCGCTGGTGGATTGCTGCGCCCGACACGCCAAGTTCGCGGGCTATTTCGAGATAAGGCTTTCGGCCATCCTCGCCCAGTTTTTGAAGAATCTGGATATCGATTTTATCGAGTTGCTGACGATTCATAGTCTTTTTATTAACTTAGAAATTTTAAGTTTTCCGTATTTATTTGCAAATTTAATAAATATATTTTGATAAATTTGCAATAAAATAGCATCTTTAATATATTTTGACATAATAATATGTTTACAACTGCCGATTTGATGCCGATTAAGGCAATATACCATGCATCTTTTCCCGAGGAGGAACAACGCCCCTGGGCCGATCTTGTGGAAAGAGTCAGGAGCGAGAGAATAATACTTGAAAAAGCCTGCGATGAATCGGGCGCTGTGCTTGGGTTTGCCACGGTTTGGCGATTTCCGGGTTTTTCCTATATAGAGCATCTGGCTGTTGACGCATCTGCCAGGGGGCTTGGCGTCGGAGGCCGACTGCTTGATGCTGTCGTGCATGGAGAAGGCAAGCCGGTGCTTGTGGAAGTTGAGCCGGCGGCTACGGGAGATGACGCGCGCCGACGCATTGCTTTTTATGAGCGTCACGGGTTTGTGCAGTATCCCGATTTCGCGTATATACAGCCTCCATACTCTCCGGGGCTGCCTGAGGTGCCGCTCATGTTTATGGTTTCGCAGAATGTCGGCGACGATGTTCTTGCGTCCATGGCGGCGACCTTGCATCGTGAGGTTTACGGGAATAGTTAAAAAATTATCTCCCTGCGTTTGCAATATCCGGCGATTATACTTAACTTTACACCCAAAACCGCCCAAGATAACAGAAATAACTAAAATCCAATAAATCACTATGTTCAAAAGTCATCCAAAAGGGCTAATCCCTGCGGCGTTGAGCAACATGGGCGAGCGATTCGGCTATTATATAATGAATGCCGTGCTCGTGCTTTTCCTTTGCTCGAAGTTTGGTCTCGACGAAGAGACAAGTACCTTAATCTATTCCTTCTTCTATGCCGGCATCTATGTGCTGAGCCTCGTGGGCGGTGTTATAGCCGACAAGACTCAAAATTACAAGCGCACCATCATCCAGGGCCTTATCATCATGACCATCGGTTATTGCGTGTTGTCAGTTCCGGTGCTTGCCACCCCTGATAACACCACATGGCTTCTCACCCTCACTTGCGTGGCTCTGTTTTTCATCGCATTTGGCAACGGTCTTTTCAAAGGCAATCTCCAGGCTATCGTAGGCCAGCTTTACGATAACCCCAAATATGCCTCGCAGCGCGACTCAGGATTCCAGATTTTTTATGTATTTATTAATATAGGTGGTCTCATCGCTCCTTTTGTCGCTCCGTTGTTACGTTCATGGTGGCTCGATCAAAACGGCCTTGCATACGATGCCTCGCTTCCGGCCCTTTGCCACCAGTACCTTGGCGCCACCACAACCATGGCCACCGAAAATATCGACAATTTCTACGCTCTTGTCACATCTGTCGGCGGAAATGTAAGCGGCGACATCCAGGCTTTCTGCCAAAAATATCTTGAAGTGTTCAACACCGGCATCCACTATTCGTTTATTGCATCGGTGCTTGCGATGATTATCTCTCTTGTTATTTTTATCGTTACCAAGAATTCGCTTCCCAACCCCGGACGCAAGGAGAAAGCCGAGGTTGTGAACTACACAGCCGAGGAAAAAGCTGCTATGGCCAAAGAAATAAAGCAGCGCATGTATGCTCTTTTCGCAGTGCTTGGCATCGCTATTTTCTTCTGGTTCTCATTCCACCAAAACGGCACATCGCTGTCGATTTTTGCCCGCGACTTCGTGAAGACCGACACCATTGCCCCGGAAATTTGGCAAGCCGTGAACCCGTTCTTTGTAATTGTGCTCACACCTCTTGTAATGCTTCTCTTTGGCTCGCTTTCGAAACGTGGCAAAGAAATCTCAACCCCGCGTAAAATCGCTATCGGTATGGGTCTTGCCGGCATCGCTTACCTTTTCCTTGCCGTGTACAGCTATTATCAGGGCTATCCTTCGGGCACCGAATTCCGTGCCGAGGCTCTCGCCAATCCCGATGCGGTGGCAGCCGTGAAAGCAGGTCCGTGGGTACTCATCCTTCTCTATTTCTTCCTTACTGTCGCAGAGCTTTTCATCTCTCCGCTCGGACTCTCGTTCGTGTCGAAAGTGGCTCCCAAGAACATGCAGGGCCTTTGCCAGGGCCTTTGGCTTGGCGCAACGGCCATTGGCAATCTGCTTCTCTGGATCGGCCCGTTGATGTACAACAAATTCCCCATCTGGCAAGCATGGACGGTGTTCCTTGTCGTTTGCCTTATTTCCATGGGCGTAATGCTCGCAATGGTGAAATGGCTCGAACGTGTTGCTAAATAAGATTCGGAAACATTCACATTCTTTCTTGCGCTCGTCGATTTTCGGCGAGCGTTTTTTAAAGCTGTCACATAATAAATATGCTGATACTCCACACATCCGACTGGCATATAGGCCAAACATTCTATCATTTCGACCGCGAAGACGAGCATAATCATATTTTCAGGCAAATGGCCGAGATAATGCGTGCATGTTCTCCCGACGCCCTGGTGGTAAGCGGAGATATTTTTCATAACGTCACACCATCGGCATCGGCTCAACGACTGTTTGTCGACACTGTAATAAGGCTGCATGAGGCTTCGCCCGAAACGGTGATTGTTATTACCGCCGGAAATCACGACAGCGGCTCGCGGCTTGCATCTCACAGTGCGCTTTGGGAGAAGATTGGCGTGAGGGTGATTGGCGCGGCTGTCCGCGATGAGAAAGGATGTGCCGACCCAAAAAGTTTCTTTGTCGATTTGCCCGAGTGCGGACGGATTGTCGCCGTTCCGTTCTTTCATCCGTCGAATTATCCGTTGATGAGGCCGGATGCCGACCGCACATGCCGGTGTGCGGAATTTTTCTCCGGAGTAATGCGAGAGGCCTTGCGCTGCAAGGCGCCCATTGTGCTTATGGCACATTTGGCTGTGGACGGCTGCGATACCAAAGGTCACGAATACGAGCCGGTGGGAGGCCAGGAAAAAGAACCGGTCGGCAACATGTCGGAAGGCTACGACTATCTTGCATTGGGACATATTCACTGCCCGCAACAGATTTCCGACCGAGCGTTTTACTGCGGCAGTCCGTTGCCGGTAAATTTCACCGAAAATTATCAGCATAGCGTCAACCTTGTCAACCTCACGGAGCAAGGTGCGATTCCGGAAGTAAAAACACTTCCGCTTTCACCCCTGCGTGAAATGATTACGATTGAAGCGTCATCTTTCGACAATGCCATAGAAAGGCTTATTATGCTTGATGATAAGGACGACAATTATTACCGTCTGCTTATCGACAGTGAAGAACCGCTTCCCGCCGATGCCGATTCTCTGGCCATGTCGGCAGTCAAAGGAAAAAGATGCCGCTATTGCGAGACTCGGAAAGTGCCGCGCGAGAAGCTCTGCAACGATGAAAATAATATCAGGATAGATGATATATGCGACATGGCTGAATATTCTCCGCTCGATATAGCGCGCCAAAGTTGGCGAAGAGTACATGGAGAGGAAATGTCAGAAGAACTTGCTGCTTTGCTTTCCACCGCTATATCCGACCTAAATCAAGAACACGACGCATGAAACTCATTTCGCTTAAAATAACAAATATAGCCTCGATCGAAAATGCCGAACTGCATTTCGATCGTGAGCCTATCGCGTCAGAACCGCTTTTTCTTATATGCGGACCCACAGGCGCTGGCAAAACTACCATACTTAATGCCATTTGCCTGGCTTTATATAATAAGGTGCCATCGCTCCTTGCGTCGGGTACGACAGACGACGACCGCTATGGCGTGGCCAATAATCACCCGTCGCAGCTTCTCCGCAGGGGCTCGGGACGTGGAGAGGTGGAACTTGCCTTTGTAGGCAACGACGGGAAAAAATATATAGCCGCATGGGAAGCGCGCCGGGCTCGCAACAGTGCATCCGGAGCTATGCGCCCCATAGCCAGGCGGCTTGACGCGCTTGCCGACGGCTCGTCGCTTACACGCGTGCGCGATATCGAAGAAGCGATAAAAAGAATAGTCGGCCTGACCTACGACCAGTTTGTGCGCACCACATTGCTCGCCCAGGGACAGTTCTCGGCATTTATAAAAGCCAAGGAGGGCGATAAGGCCGATATACTTGAAAAACTTACGGGCACCGAATTATACGCTCGGATAGGAACCCGCGTATTCGAGCATGCCCGGCAGGCATCGGCCGATGTCGATTTGATGAAAGCACGGATTGAGGGTATCTCGCTTCTTTCTCCCGAAGAGCAAAATACTATGAATGAACGTGCCAAGGCACTTGGGCAAAGCGTTGAGGAAAGGACAGGTGAAATAGCCGTTTTGGACCAAAAGATTCAATGGTTGCGGCGAGATCAAAGCCTTAGGGCGACACTGCTGTCTAATGTTGACGAATTTGATAAAGTAAGAAAAGAAATATCATCGCCTGTAACTGTCGATGAGGCTCGCAAAATAGATTTGTGGGATGCCACAGTGGAGATAAGGCGCATGCTGGAAGATTTGCGCAGGGCCGAGGACGATGTTAAGATTTTAAAAACAGAACTTAGCCTTCTTGGAGAACGCGAAGCCGTATTTGCGGCAGAGGAAGAAGCCTCCAAGGCCGTGGAGATTCAGAAAGTAGAAGTAGGCAAGCATGAGGCCGCTGTAAAAAATTACGATATGTCCGCGCTTACAAAGTTGCTGATGGATGCGTCAAATGAGCAGTCTCGTCTGGCAAAGGCCGAGATTGCATTGCAGAATTGGTCGAATGTGTCCTCGGAGATTTCAAGATTCACCGGTGAGAGAGATGAGTACACCAAGCAGATCGAGCAGACCAAGGCTTTGCTTTCTCAAATGCGTGCCGAAAGGCCGGCGCTTGACTTGCAGGTTGTAGAATGGACTGCTATACGCAATGCGCGCCTCGACCTTAACTCCCATATTATTCAGTTGCGCGAGCGGTTTGCAGAGACAGGGGAGTGTCCGCTCTGCGGGTCTAAGGTTGACTCGCTTCATGATGATGCGTCGCTCGACAATGCCATGAAGGTAGTGCAGTCGGAATACGAGTCGGCTGTGAAACGTCTCGACAACCTCGACAGGGATATAATGGCTCTTTCCACAAAGATTAAAATGCTCATGCGCGCAGAGGCGGAATTATCCACACAATTATCCACCCGTAAAACAGCCTTGTCAAAAATTGAGTCAGAATTAAAGGCATACAATATCGACCCACAAGAGGAGGGTATTGTCGAACGTCTTTCCGCACTTAAATCTGAGGCGAAAAGAAAAGGCGAGGATGTGTCCGTGAAGATTTCAGAAGCAAAACTCTGTCTTGACCAATTGCAACACAGCCGGGGGATTCTTGCTTCTTTGCAAGACAAAAAAGAGCGCGCCATGTTGGCCGCTCGTAAATTCGTGTCGCTTTATGGCAAACTTGAAAATGCCGAATCGGCAATGAAACGGAAGTCGGCGGAAATCGACGCTTGGTATGAATCCGGCGATATCGACCGTCGGCAAGTTGAAGCCATTGAATCCATATCCAGGGAAGAAATAACTGCTTTCCGAGAGCGAAAGCAAGCACTGGCCGACAGGATGCGACGGGCCGAAGGTGCGGTCAAAGCGGTTTCGGAGCAAGTGGACGCACATGCCTCAATGCGGCCGGAGATTCCGGCAGACACGACGGTTGAAGAGTTTGCGCGGCAGAAATCTGAAATCGAAAAGACACGTGATGCGGAAATGGCGGAAAAAGCATCCTTGGAAACTCGAATTGCTGAAAATGTCAAAAATGAGACTCTTGTTGCCGACAGCCGGCAGCGGCTTTCAGAATTATGCCGCATACGCGATAATTGGACCCTCCTTGACAAAAGTTTTGGAGGAGCCGATGGAAAACGGTTTCGAAACATGGCGCAAAGCTACGTGCTGAGAGTTCTGCTCCAGAAATCAAATCACTATATGTCGAGGCTTCTTCCTCGCTATCGGCTCGATTGCGAAGATTCATCGCTGACAATTAATGTAATCGATTCTTATCAGAATGATTCCGTAAGGGCCGTAGGCTTGTTGTCGGGTGGCGAGTCGTTTATAGTGTCGCTTGCATTGGCACTTGGCCTGTCGGCGATAGCGAAAGACAAAATCGATGTCGACACTCTGTTTATCGACGAAGGTTTCGGGTCGCTCGACCGGGACACGCTCGACATAGTGCTCGATGCGCTCGACCGCCTTTATCTGATAGGAGGCCGACGCATAGGGCTGATTTCACATGTCGAGAGCATGATGGAGCGTATTCCTGTCCGCATAGAAGTGAGCAATACATCTCCATCATCGTCTTCGGTAAAGGTCGTGAGCCTGTAATTAATGCTATTTTAGAGCAATCAAAGGATTCTTAGAACGGCGAGTCTTCGGCGTCGCGCTGCGACAAGAAATCGGCGCTGCCACCGCCAAGCGGGGTGGCGCCGGGCATGCCGGAATTGTCGCCGGTTATAGCGGCATTGGCCTTTGAACCGACCTGCGTCACGGTGCCGAGCGGCATCTCGCCTTGGTTTTCGAAACGGGCAAATTCCGCGCGGAATTGCATCTTTACATCTGCCGTCGAGCCGCTTCGGTGCTTGGCGATGATGAACTCCGCCATGCCTCGGATGTCGTTGCCTTCTGCATCGACGCCCGATCTCAGATAATATTCCGGGCGGTGGATGAAGCATACGATATCGGCATCTTGCTCAATCGCGCCCGATTCACGAAGGTCAGACAGCTGTGGGCGTTTGCCGTCGGTACGGCTTTCGACGGAGCGGTTCAGCTGAGAAAGGGCTATGATGGGGATACTGAGCTCTTTTGCGAGTTGTTTCAGTGAACGTGAAATCATACTCACCTCCTGTTCGCGTGAACCGAATTTCATGCCCGAGGCGTTCATAAGCTGAAGGTAGTCGATGATAAGCATTTTCACCGAATGTTCGCGCACAAGACGGCGGGCTTTGGTTCGAAGTTCGAAAATCGAAAGGGAAGGGGTGTCGTCAATAAAGAGGGGAGCGCCGGTTAGATGCTTCACGCGTGCAAGAATCTGCTGCCATTCAAGATTGGAGAGGTCGCCGGATTTGATTTTCGAACCGGATATTTCGGCCACGTTACTGATAAGACGGTTCACGAGCTGGAGGTTCGACATTTCAAGCGAGAATACAGCGATGGGCTGATTATAGTTCACCGCCATATTCTTGGCCATCGACAGCACAAACGCAGTCTTACCCATGGCAGGACGGGCCGCGATGATGATAAGGTCGGAGTTCTGCCAGCCGGAGGTGATTTTGTCAAGGTCGTGAAATCCTGTTTCGAGACCTGAAAGGCCGGAGGCGCGGTTTTGCGCCGACTGTATTTGTTTCAAGGCATCGGTGACGACAGGGTCGATTTGTGTCACGTCCTTCTTTACATTTCGTTGCGATATCTCGAAAAGTTTGCCCTCCGCTTCCTGAAGCAGGTCGTCGACATCGTTGCTTTCATCGAAAGCCTTTCCTTCGATCGAAGATGCAAATGAAATAAGTTCGCGCGCGAGATATTTCTGCGCTACGATGCGCGCGTGGAATTCCACGTTGGCGGCCGATGACACACGCGATGTCAGTTCCGACACACGCATGATACCGCCGGCCTCTTCGAGTGTGCCGTTGAGACGAAGTTGCTCAGTTACGGTGAGCATATCAATAGGCATCTGGCGAGCGCCGAGAGTCTGTATAGCCTCGTATATTCTTTGGTTCTGGATGTCATAGAAGCTCTCAGGTTTTAATATGTCGCAGACGCGGGTATAAGCATCTTTCTCAAGCATCATGGCGCCGAGTACAGCTTCTTCAAGCTCGGTGTCGCGTGGCGGGATGCGGCCCACCGGGTCTTTGGCCGGCTGATGCTGTGGACGTTGACGATATTGACGGGGTTGTTGCTGTGGATCTGCCATGATGTATTGATAATTATGAATTTACCTGTGTATAGAAAATGTGCGGGTTTTGTTTTCCGTCTGCAAAATTAATGATTTCCGCCAATTTTTGTGTAATTTTGCACCAAAAGTTATTTACGTATGATTCTGTTTTCCGACTGCAAAATCAATATTGGCCTTGACATTACGGCCCGGAGGCCCGACGGCTACCATGATATTTCCACAGTGATGGTCCATATCCCATGGCACGACATCATAGAGCTTTTGCCGGCCAAAGGCAACGCTCCGTCATTGACGGTTGTTGGCCGAAACGTCGATTGTCCTCCTGAAAAGAATTTGGTTATGAAGGCGTTCCGGGTTATGGAGCGTGAATATGGCATACCTCCGGTCGATATTGTCTTGGAAAAAATAATACCGGATGGCGCAGGGCTTGGCGGCGGTTCGGCAGATGCCGCCACAACACTTAAAGGCCTGAATGAGATGTTTGGCCTCAACGTTGAGTCTCGCCGTCTTGCAGAGCTTGCTTCTGAAATCGGCGCCGACTGTCCGTTTTTTATATACGATACGCCAATGTATTGCACGGGAATCGGCACGGTAATGCAACCTGTTGATGTCGACCTGGCTGGCCGCCTGCTTTTGGTAGCCAAGCCCGAAGGGGTATCGGTATCGACACGCGAGGCCTATTCACGTGTGGTTCCCCAAACTCCGGATGTAGCCCTCACGGAGCTTCTCGATTTGCCTGTCGAGATGTGGCAGGGCCGCGTCAAGAATGATTTTGAATCTTCGGTCTTTGCCGTTGCGCCACAGGTAAGGGAGTTGAAAGAGATGATGCTCGCAGAAGGCGCGGCGTATGCTTCCATGTCGGGTTCGGGCGCATCGGTGTACGGAATTTTCAATGATGACAAATTGGCAGACAATGCTCGAAGCCATTGTGGCTCATTAATATCGATGATGTGCCGAATGTGATTTATTTGAACGATTGTGACATAAATTTTGTTATCTTTTTAAATATTTTGTATAAAAAGCATTTTTGGCAAAGTTTTTGTAGGTAACAGAATTAAAATCATACATTATGGATAAAAAAGATAAAAAACAAGATAATACGCCCGGCACCGAACCGGGAGCAGCAATCGACCCCGTGATGGATCTTGACGAGACCACCACTCCCGAAGCGGAAATACAAGATGTGGAAGACGATGACTCGGAATCGGAAGAGGTTGCCGACCTTTTCAAAAAATACGAGGAAACCCAAGCCGCACTCGACCAAAAGACAAAAGATTACTTGTATCTGATGGCCGACTTCGACAATTTCCGCAAACGTACCATGAAGGAAAAAAGCGAATTGATAAAGAATGCGGCTGAAAAAGTGCTTCGTGGCCTGCTCCCGATTGTCGACGATTTCGAGCGTGGCCTCGAAGCGACAAAAGGTGACGAATCGGGCGAACAGGTGCGCCAGGGCATGGAATTGATTTATAACAAACTTGTGAGATTCCTTGCAGAAAACGGCGTTAAGCCAATTGAATCGACCGGCACCGATTTCACCGATGAATTCCACGACGCCATAGCCACTATCCCGGCCCCGGATCCATCATTAAAAGGCAAAGTCATAGATACAACAACCAAAGGATATACCCTTAACGACAAAGTGCTCCGCCATGCCAAAGTGGTGGTAGGCGAATAACACATGGCGAATATGGATAATAAGCGCGACTACTATGAAGTGTTGGGCGTGACAAAGGCTTCGACACCGGATGAAATAAAAAAGGCCTATCGCAAGATGGCCAAGAAATATCACCCCGACCTGAATCCGGGCGACAAGGCCGCTGAAGATAAATTCAAGGAAGCGGCCGAGGCTTATGCTGTGCTCGGCGACGAGGAAAAAAGAAAACTATACGACCAATATGGCCATTCGATGGGCCCGCAAGGTTTCGGCGGCGGTGCCGGCGGATTTGGAGGTTTCCAAGGCGGCGGCATGTCCATGGACGATATTTTCATGAACTTTGGCGATATTCTTGAAGGACTTGGCCTTGGCGGATTTGGAGGCGCGGCCGGTGGCCGTTCGCGCGGACGCAGCCGCGGCCCCCAGCAACGCAAAGGTTCCGATCTTAGAATACGCGTGAAGATGACTCTCGCCGACATAGCCAATGGCGTGACCAAGACCTTGAAGATTCCCACATACGTTTCATGCGACCATTGCCACGGCACCGGCGCAAAAGATGGCGTGGCATTCTCGACATGCCAGACATGCCACGGCACGGGAGTAGTGCATACTGTACAACACACTCCGTTTGGAGCCATGCAGGCCGAGACGATATGTCCCGCATGTCAAGGCTCAGGAAAAACAATCTCCCAGACCTGCACGTTCTGCAACGGCGAGGGAGTAAATAAACGCGACGAACAGGTGTCATTCACTATTCCTGCCGGAGTTTCCGACGGCATGACAGTGCGTGTTCCCGGCAAAGGCAACGCTCCGCGACATGGCGGTGTCAGAGGCGATCTGCTCGTAGTGATTGAAGAGGAAAAGCATCCGGAGCTTATCCGTGACGAGGCCGATGTAATATACAACCTCATGCTCGATATTCCCACGGCGGTGCTCGGCGGTTCGGTAGAAGTGCCGACTATAACCGGCCGTGCAAGATTAAATATCGCTCCCGGCACTCAACCCGGCAAGGTGCTTCGTATGCGTGGCAAAGGTCTGCAGGATCGAAATGGCGGCCGTGGCGACGAGTTAATCAACGTCATGGTATATATGCCTGAGCATCTCACCGATGACCAACGACAGGCTTTCGCTTCATTGAAAGATTCCCCGGGAATCCAGCCAACCGAGGCTGAAAAGAACCGTCTGTTTTCAAAACTAAAACATATATTTGATGACAAACAACAATAAGATAATATATTTGTCGGCCGCCGTGCTCCTGCTCGGCGGTTCGAGTTGTTCCATACTCCAGGGCAAGGGAAAAGGCATAAAGGCCAACCCTGACGAAGGAGTGGAAGTGACAATTTGGGAAGAGAAAATATCTTCCGAACCCGCCGTAGTCCCTGATGTTGCCGAAGACAATCAACCCGCAGGCGACAGCCGGACGGAATCGGCTGTTAAATTCAATACCAAACTTGCAGGCGCGCTTCATGGCGAATGGGTAATTATCGCTGCCGGAAAAACAAAAATCGAGCGTGACGAGGACATGCCTTATATCAACTTTGACACAACCGACGGAAGGGTATATGCTTATAACGGATGCAATTACCTTAACGGCTCATTCTCTACACCGACGGAATCCTCTGTCGAGTTCATGCAGATGATATCAACCTTGCGCATGTGCCCCGACGCATCGTTCCAATACGACATAAATGCCGCGATTCGTGAAAACGAGCCCATCGAAGTGAAGATGGAGAAAAAAGGACGCGAGACTTATTTGTATTTCCTGCGCTCGGGAAGCGCCGCATCGTCCACGCCGGTTCTCACTTTGCGACGCCATAATATGGAATCACTGTCCGGCCAATGGCAAGTGAAGGAAGTGAATGGCGTAAAGGACGGCGCCGACGAAGCCAACATATTCTTTGATATTCCCGAACTGCGAGTTCATGGCAACACCGGTTGCAATTATTTCAACGGTGAGATACGCATCGACCCAAATCGCCGTAATTCAATCTCATTCTCTCAAATGGGAGTGACCGGACGCCTTTGTGAGAACTCTGAGTTTGAAACAGCTATGCTTGTTGCGCTTGAACAGGTGTCGACATATTCGCTGTCGGGCGACAATCTTGAATTGCTTGACCTTTCCGGTCGTAAGCTCATGACTCTTCATCGTGACGGACACGGCAAATAACGCCCATATTCGCTGCGAAACTATTTAATCTATATAAATGATAGAAACTCATCCTTGGCCTCCGTTTGTACCAAACGGGGCCAAAATTTTAATATTAGGAACGTTCCCTCCGGGAGTCAATCGGCATGCCATCGATTTCTATTATCCCAATCCGATAAACGATTTCTGGCGAATAATGGGATTGATATTCTGCGGAGACAAAATGGCGTTGTTCGACGATAAGTCGGGAGTTTTCGACATTACGCGAATCAAAGATTTTCTTACCGAGCGAGGAATTGCGTTGAATGACACTGTGCGGCGTGCGCGCAGGCTTAAAGGCAACGCGTCCGACAAATTCCTTGAAGTGGTAGAGGCTGTGCCCCTGCACGGTCTCCTTTCGGCAATGCCGGATTGTCATACGATTGCCACTACCGGTGAGAAAGCGGCGTCAATCATCGCTGAAATTACCGGAACGAAAATCCCCCGCATGGGAGAGAGTGTAGATTGGCGACAATATAAGATATGGCGTATGCCATCCACTTCGCGCGCATACCCAATGCGCCTCGAAGCCAAAGCCGAGTATTATAGGTCGATGTTTATATCAGCCGGTATTCTCGATTAGCAGTTACAATTATATCTTTAATTGAGGGTGTGTCAAAATTGCGAAAAGCAGGAGGGTGTGTCAAAATACCAAATAGTAGGGACGTACGGCTCGTGCGTCCGGCTGCGCTGATCCGGAACCATCAAGAACCATGAACGAACCATCGGGGAATTATCTGTTTTTTTGAGGGGGTGGGATTTGTCGGCATTGTATCTGCAACTATCTTTTTTCGCAAAGCTCGAAAGCCGTGCGGAGTGATGGTTCAAGATAGGATCAAGTTTAGAGAGATAAAGGATGGTTCGCAAACTGTAATTACGGTGCATTATTATTTAACAGGCAGGGAGTGAATCCACCGGTAGGAACACAATCCTCCGGATTGTGATTATATTTTTCACAATCTGGAGGATTCTTTCCCTTGCAAAGCGCTTCGCGGTCAGTGTTCCTACATAATTGATTCCCGAATCGCTACGCGATTCCATGCACCGACTTTTCGGATTGTGCCAACGATGGTTCATTTTGGTTCTTTCATAGTTCGTGATGGTTCGAGCCAAGCGCAGCGTCACAGAAAATGCACGAACCATGCGTCCCGGCAATGTGGGCATAAACGGCATACTGACATACCCCGGTCGCTTGCGACTTGAATCTATTCGGAAATATAATAATTTGAGAGTGGTTTATATCCCAGCGATTGGGTAAGAGTGTCCCAATCGGCGGGTAATTCGATTTTTACGGTTGCATAACCGCCGCCGGGCATTGTCTGCACTTTGTTGCGGCTGTCATCTCCTGTTATAAGAAACGCGGTCATGCCTTCTTTCATAACCGGTATTGTCGATATTGTTTCGGAATCGCTGTCATGCCATGTGGGGACGGGCGTTTGGTTGGCGCGCTCAGTATGTGTAATGTGTCCGCGCCAGTTGCGTATAGGATGCTTTTGGTCGGGTGAGCTGCCGGGGTTGGCGTAGTAGCTGGCGAATACTCTTTCTTTAAGTGGACGCCGTGCGGTAACGAGCAAGTCGGCTTCGAGTAAATTGGGGCTTTGATATGCTTTGGTTATATTTTGGGCAACCGGGTCGGTAATTTGCATGTTTCGTCACAAGTTACTCGTTGAGCAGATATTAGCAAAGAGGGGAATAAAAATGTAGCAGAAAGGATAATTATGTGCAGTTTCATAATAATGCGTATATGAACATTGTTATTATGAAGACTTGCAAAATAAGGAAAGGTTTAGTTCGGGTTTCAACGAAGCGTATAATCGAGGTCGAATGCAGGCGTATTTATGAGCTGCAAGATTTAAATAATTATGCACGAATGTAAGGGAGATCACAAATTTTGAAATGTCAACAGTTTATTTTCAATAATTAACATTGTTAAAAACTTGAAAAACAGCAAGCTAACGATAAAATAACATATCCGAATTTGCGAGCAAATGTGTTATATATACAAGAGAGCATGATTTAAAATGAAAAATAACCGAAAATGTAAATTTTTGGTGCGATTAACAAAAACAAATCGAAACAGGATACAAAATAACCGTTACAATAGGTAATATCTGTAAATTTTGTTAATCCGCGGATGATGGCAATTCTTAACTCAAAAAACGCTCTTTTATTGGAAAATTAATCGCTATACTCAAATGTAAATAGAGTGAGCGAGCGGCATGGAATGTTAATTTATGAGTTAAATATATTTTAACATCGGATTTTATGTGTTATAATTCAGCGTGTTATGTAAAATTGGTAAAGTTTAAATTAATGATTTGGGTGGTTTGGTTCGGGTTGCGCAAACTTTGGAGGATTGCCGCTACATATAATGCAGTTATATAAGTAGTTGTATGTGTGGAATTAAATTGTAAATTTAATAATATTTTAGAAGTTTACAAATGATTCTCGCATGTGTGTTTCTCAATTGTTAATCTGATGTGATGCAGAATTGCACTCGTTTACAAATATTAATTTTGAGTTTACAAAAATAATGATTACATTTGCAACGTGAAAGATAACAATTATTAATCGTTGTTTACTGTTTAGTTTTTCAAATTATGGATATTGTTGCGCGTCTTAAACGTTATATGGAGGTAAACGGCATACCTGTTTCTGTGCTTGCTGATACTGCGCAAATCTCTCGTCCTACTTTATCGCAAATATTGTCCGGTAGAAATAAAAAAGTGAGCAATGAAGTTATTTCTAAGCTTCACGCGGCATTTCCGGATTTAAATATAATGTGGTTGCTTTTTGGCGATGGAGATATGGAGTTGAATGTGCCTGCGAAAACCTCAGAGCCTCAAAAAGGCCTCTTTTCCGGTGTTTCAGACTCTGATATTGTTGATATAGAGGCAGATAGCTCTGACTTATCCTCGGATATTTCGTTAACGGATTTTGCTCCATCTAAGCGCGATAACACTTCGCCGCGTGAAATGTCGTCTACTTCGGTAGATTTTGAGACAAAAAGCGCCGGTCAAGACTCCAATATTCGGAGAGCCGTGCGTGAGGAAGCTACTCATCGTGTAAATCCAGAGACGAGCGTGTCGTTCTTGCCCGACTCTACCAAAAGGGTGCAACAGATCATGGTTTTTTATTCAGACAATAGTTTTGAAATATTTACTCCGGCCGGCAGATAGGCAAAGTATAATAAAGCAAACGGACGCCTCAGGGATTATTCTGAGGCGTCCGTTAAATTTATATGTAATATTTTCTTAGTCGAGTTTGAGAACTGCGAGGAATGCTTTCTGCGGCACTTCTACCGAGCCGATTTGCTTCATGCGCTTCTTTCCTTTTTTCTGCTTTTCGAGTAGCTTGCGCTTTCGTGAGATATCGCCGCCATAGCACTTTGCTGTAACATCCTTGCGCACGGCCTTGATTGTTTCGCGGGCTATGATTTTTGCGCCTATGGCAGCCTGTATGGCGATGTCGAATTGCTGGCGAGGGATAAGCTCTTTGAGCTTCTCGCACATGCGTCGGCCGAAGGTTACGGCGTTGTCGGCATGTGTTAGAGTCGACAGGGCATCGACGCTCTCTCCGTTGAGAAGTATGTCGAGTTTTACAAGGCGGGACGGACGGAAATCGTGGATGTGGTAGTCGAATGAAGCGTAGCCTTTGGATATTGATTTCAGCTTATCGTAGAAGTCGATTACGATTTCTCCAAGGGGCAAGTCGAATACGAGTTCGATTCGGTTTCCGGAGATATATTCCTGCTTGATTAGTTCGCCACGCTTGCCAAGGCAGAGGGTCATGATCGGGCCGATGAAGTCGGCTGCGGTGATGATTGAGGCGCGGATATAAGGTTCTTCTATATGGTCGATAAGAGTCGGATCCGGTAGCCCCGAGGGGTTGTGCACTTCGGTCATCTCGCCCTTCTTGTCGTAGACCTTGTAGGATACGTTGGGGACGGTAGTGATAACGTCCATGTCGAACTCTCGTCCGAGGCGTTCCTGGATAATCTCCATGTGCAGCAGGCCAAGGAATCCGCAACGGAAACCGAAGCCGAGAGCTGCCGATGATTCGGGAGAGAAAGTAAGCGATGCGTCGTTGAGTTGCAGTTTCTCGAGCGATGCGCGCAGGTTCTCGAAGTCCTCGGTTTCGATGGGGTAAACGCCGGCAAATACCATGGGTTTTACTTCCTCGAAGCCTTCGATTGCTGATTCGCAGGGGCGTTCGACATGGGTAATGGTATCGCCCACGCGCACTTCTTTCGATGTCTTGATGCCTGAAATGATGTAGCCCACATTGCCTGCCGACAGCTCGTTGCGAGGGTCCATGTCGAGGCGCAGGATGCCTATTTCGTCGGCGTGGTATTCCTTCCCGGTCGACACAAACTTGACGAAATCATTTTTGCGAATCGTGCCGTTGACAATCTTGAAATAAGCGATGATGCCGCGGAAGGGGTTGAACACCGAGTCGAAAATCAAGGCCTGCAACGGCGCTTCGGGGTCGCCTTTGGGCGCGGGAACGCGGTCGACAATCGCCTGCAATATTTCAGGTATGCCCATGCCTGTTTTGCCGGAGGCGCGGATTATGTCTTCACGGTCGCATCCAAGCAGGTCGATAATCTGGTCTTCAACTTCGTCGGGCTTGGCGGAATCGAGGTCGCACTTGTTTATTACCGGGATAATTTCCAGGTCGTTGTCGATTGCCATATACAGGTTGGAAATGGTCTGCGCCTGGATGCCTTGCGAGGCGTCGACAATGAGAAGCGCTCCCTCGCAAGCAGCGATTGAGCGTGATACCTCGTAGGAGAAGTCGACGTGCCCCGGGGTGTCGATAAGGTTGAGGGTGTATTGCTCGCCGTCGATGATATGTCGCATCTGTATGGCATGGCTCTTGATTGTGATGCCACGTTCGCGCTCGAGATCCATGTCGTCGAGCACTTGCGCTTCCATGTCCTTGGCGGCGATAGTGTTGGTATATTCCAAAAGTCGGTCGGCAAGGGTCGATTTGCCGTGGTCGATATGCGCTATTATGCAAAAATTGCGGATATTCTTCATATATGTGCGGTTTGAAGTGCAAAATTACGAAAAATTCCATATATTTGTGCATATGGAACAAAAAATACAATGGATAAAAGCCTGATGAGTAATAAAAAACTGCGGCGGAGTGAATCCGTCGCAGTTTTTTATTGAAGCGGGGTATATCTTATTTGGCGATATCGGCTTCGGGTGCGGGCTTGAGCCAGCGGTCGAACCATCGGAAGAAGAGACGCTGCCACATCACGGCGTTCTGAGGTTTGAGAATCCAGTGGTTTTCGTCGGGGTAGATTACCATTTCAGCAGGGATGCCGCGGAGCTTGGCGGCGTTGAATGCCATCATGCCTTGCGATGCGAGGATACGGTAGTCGAATTCGCCGTGAGAAATCATGATGGGCGCGGTCCATTTGTCGACGAAGCGGTGGGGTGAGTTGGCGTGTGTGCGCTGTGCCACGGCATTGTCTTTTTCCCAGAAAGCGCCACCCATATCCCAGTTGGCAAACCACATTTCTTCGGTTTCGAGATATTGTGTTTCTGTGTTGAAAATGCCGGCATGAGCGAGGAGGCAGGCGAAGCGTCCGTTGTGGTTGCCTGCGAGCCAATATATCGAGAAGCCGCCGTAGGAAGCTCCTGTTGCGCCGATACGGGCCGGGTCGATGTAGGATTCTTTTTTCATGTCGTCGACAGCGGCGAGGTAGTCGCGCATGTTCTGGCCGGGATAGTCCTTGGAGATTTGTTCTTCCCATTCGGTGCCAAAGCCCGGAACGCCGCGACGGTTGGGGGCAATCATGACATAACCGTTAGAAGCCATCAATGCAAGGTTCCAGCGGTAGGACCAGAATTGGCTTACTGCGCTTTGGGGGCCTCCCTGGCAGTAAAGGATAGACGGGTATGTCTTTGTGGAGTCGAAATCCTGAGGTTTCACAACCCATGTGAGCATCTGCTTGCCGTCGGTGGTGGGCACCATACGTTTTTCGACAGAGGGCATGCGCAGCTGGTTGAAAATATCGTCATTGACCGCGGTGATGCGTTTGCCTTTTGCATCCGAGCCGTCGATGAGATATACTTCGTTGGGGCGAAGCATAGAGTGCGCCATTGTAACTACGGCAGTCTCGCTTACAGGAGAGAGTGAATTGAAGTCGCAGACATCTTCCGCTACGGTAGTCACTGCTTTTGAGTCAACGTCTATTGAGAATACCGGAGCTACGCCCTGGTGGTAGGCGATGAACCAAAGCGACTTGCCGTTGGGATTCCAAGCGAATTCTTCGATTGTGTAGTCCCAGTCGGTAGTGAGGTCGGTGATTTCGCCGGAAGCCATGTCGCGTACCATCAGACGGTTTTTGTCGGCCTCATAGCCGTCGCGTTCCATCGACAGCCATGCCATCTTTGTGCCGTCGGGCGAGAATTTGGGCATTGTGTCATAGCCCATCATGCCTTCGGTGAGATTCTTTACGCTTTTGTCGGAAAGATTGTAAAGGAAAAGGTCGGAATTGGTGGAGATTGCATATTCAAGACCTGTTTTCTTGCGGCAGGTATAAACTACGGATTGTGAATCATTGGACCATGCGAACGATTCAACGCCGCCGAAAGGTTTCATGGGCGACTCGTAAGGTTCGCCTTCGAGTATGTCGACAAGGTCGGTGATTTTGGAGCCGGAGAAATTGCCTACGAAGGGATGCGGTATTTCTGTAACCCATTCATCCCAGTGTTTGTACATCAGGTCGTCGACGACACGGCCGGTTGCTTTTGGCAGGTCGGGGTAGATGTCGGCGGCATCTTGTGAATATTTCACATTTCCAATCAGGATTACTTTCTGCTCGTCGGGAGAGAAAAGGAATCCGTTTACGCCTTTTTCAACATCAGAAATTTGTTGGCGTCCGGAGCCGTCGGCGTTCATTACCCACACCTGGGCGTTGCCATCGCTGTCGGGATAGAGGAACGCGATGCGTCCGTCGGAAAGCCAAACAGCAGAGTTTTCGGATTTTGCAGTGCGGGTGATACGTGTTTGGTCGGAGCCGTCGACGTTCATCACATAGAGGTCGCGGTTCGACTTGTTCTGTTCGAGGCTCTCATACGAGATGCCGAACAGGATTTTTTTTCCGTCGGGAGAGACAACCGGTTCGGTAACACGTCCGAGTGCTTCGAGAGCGTCGATGTCGAAAACACCGGTCTGGCTCTTGAAGTCGGGGCGGTCGATGATCTGCTCATCGTCGGCCTGCTTCTGAGAGCAAGCTGTGAGAAGCAGCGCAGCCGATGAAGCCATTGCAAGAGATTTGATTAGATTCATAAAAATAAATTATAATGAAAATTTAATGTTCAGATTTCCTATTTCGGACATTGGGGGCAGGGTAGAGGCGGCGGATCAGGTCGGGGCGGTGTATGCGCCGGAGCGAAGCGGTGATGTCGGCGCGATAGGTAGAGTCGTACCAAAAGAAGTATTTGCGTTGAGCCAGTTTTTCTTCCGGACGGGTGGCAGTGTAAATTTTCTCGCCTGTATATGGATGCACGCCGGAATAATATATTTCGGTGGCTACGGTCATTGGCGTAGGAGTGAAGTCTTGAACTTGTTCGAGATGAAAGTCGAGGTCTTTTGTTTCAACGGCAAGCTCGGCCATGTCAGCCTCGTGGCATCCGGGATGGCTTGATATAAAATAAGGTATCAGCTGCTGGCGCAAACCGTTGTCGCGGTTCACGCGGTCGAATATGCGCTTGAAGTCGTGGAATAATTGAAACGAAGGTTTGCGCATGATTTCAAGCACGCGGTCGACGGTATGTTCCGGCGCAACTTTCAGGCGGCCGCTTACATGGTCGGCGATCAGTTCCTCGTTGTATTTTCTGTTGGCCTCGTCTATTTCTTTAATCCCGGTGTGGTGCATGGAAAGGTCGTAGCGAACGCCGGACCCGATGAAAGATTTTTTTACTTCCGGAATAGCGTCTACGGCATGGTAGATGTCGAGGAGCGGACGGTGGTCGGTGTCGAGGTTGGGACAAGGCTTGGGGTGAAGGCAAGACGGGCGCATGCAGCGGGCACATATAGAGCGGTCGCGTCCGCCCATGGCATACATATTTGCCGAAGGGCCGCCAAGATCGGAAATGTAGCCCTTGAAATCGGGCATACGGGTGACCTGACGCACCTCGCGCAAGATAGATTCCTTCGACCGTGATGATATGAATTTTCCCTGGTGTGCCGAAATGGTGCAGAAGGCACATCCGCCGAAGCAGCCTCGATGGAGATTGACGGAGTGTCTTATCATTTCATATGCCGGGATACGTTTTCCTTTGTAACGTGGATGGGGCATGCGGGTGAAAGGAAGATCGAAAGATGCGTCGATTTCCCCTTGCTCCATTGCCGGCAGCATCGGATTTACCTTTACGGCGCGTCGCGCATATTGCTGCCACAGTGTGGCTCCGCCGTTCATGCGGTTGCTTTGCTGCTCGATATGTTTGAAATTGGCCGATTGCAATCTTCGGTCGCGTCGGCAATCGTCCCAAGAATTTAGCACGATATTGTCGGCGTCGGCTTGCGGAATCTGTGAGGCCGATGTGAGTATCACGCTTTGAGGGAGGTCGGTTATATCTCCTATTTTTTCTCCGGCATCGAGACGCCGGGCCAGTTCGACTATGGTGCGTTCGCCCATGCCGTAGAGCAGCATGTCGGCGGGAGCGTCGAGCAGGATTGACGGACGAAGCCGGTCTTCCCAATAATCGTAATGCGAAAGACGGCGCAGGGATGCCTCTATGCCGCCGGCAATAACAGGAACGTCGGGCCAAAGGTCGCGTAAAATTTTGCTATATACAATAGTAGGATAGTCGGGGCGCGCGCCATGGCGCCCGCCGGCAGTATATGCGTCGTCGGAGCGTCGTCGGCGATTGGCGGTGTAGTGGTTCACCATCGAATCCATGGCTCCGGCCGAAACGCCGAAAAACAGACGTGGGCGGCCGAATTTACGGAAATCGCGGAGGTCGTCCTGCCAATTAGGTTGCGGGACTATTGCCACCTTGAAGCCGGCCGCTTCAAGGCTTCGTCCGATTACAGCCGCGGCAAATGATGGATGGTCGACATAGGCATCGCCTGAAAACAGGACTATATCCACATCGTCCCATCCACGGGCCTTGGCTTCTTTGACGGAAGTGGGAAGCCAGTCGGTAAGTTTGTAGGTGTCGGTTATCTGCGGCATTTCATTTCATTGATTCGAGGTGTTGTTCCATCTTTATGATTTCGTCGCGCAAACGTGCGGCTTCCATAAACTCCATGTCTTTGGCGGCTTTCATCATGGCGGCGCGGCTTCTGTCGATATGGCGTCGAAGCTCGTCGGCGTTCATGTAAGGTATCACAGGGTCGGCGGCTATGTCCACTTCGTGTGTGAATTCGCGCGTATATGGACGCGGCGCGGCCTGCTGCCGTTTTTTTGCCTGTCCGGAATGTCCGCGTGTGCGGTCGGCGGCGTTTTCTTCCGGCGCGTCCATGCCGATTATGGAGTTGCGAGCCTTGATGATTGCCTGGGGCGTTATGCCGTTCTTTTCATTATAATCAAGCTGGAGCGAACGTCGACGTTCGGTTTCGTCGATAGTCTGCTGCATCGATTCGGTGATTTTGTCGGCATACATTATCACCTCGCCGTTGATATTTCGGGCAGCGCGCCCGACGGTCTGGGTGAGGGAGCGGTGGCTTCGCAAGAAGCCTTCTTTGTCGGCGTCGAGAATTGCCACAAGCGACACCTCCGGCAAATCGAGGCCCTCGCGGAGCAAGTTTACGCCTACGAGCACGTCGATAGTGCCGGCTCGCAGGTCGTCGAGAATCTTGATGCGGTCCATCGTGTCGACATCGCTGTGGATGTATGCCGTGTTTATGCCGGTCTTCTGGAGATAGGTGTTCAGTTCCTCCGCCATGCGCTTGGTGAGCGTGGTGACAAGAGTGCGCTCGTTGCGCTCGATACGCACGCGAATTTCCTCCATCAGATTGTCGATCTGGTTCATCGAGGGCCGTACTGTGATATGCGGGTCGAGAAGCCCGGTGGGACGTATCACTTGCTCTACGACCACGCCTTCCGATTTTTCCAACTCGTAGTCGGCGGGTGTAGCCGACACATATATAGTCTGATGGGTAAGGCTTTCGAATTCTTCGAAACGCAGAGGCCGGTTATCCATTGCCGCCTGAAGCCTGAATCCATAATCGACAAGATTGCGTTTTCGTGACACATCGCCACCGAACATGGCGCGGATTTGCGGCACGGTCACGTGGCTCTCGTCAATCATTGTCACGAAATCGTCGGGGAAATAATCGAGCAGGCAGAACGGACGTGTTCCCGGGAGCCGTCCGTCGAAATACCGGCTGTAATTCTCGATGCCGGAGCAGTAGCCCACTTCCTTCATCATTTCCACATCATACGTCACGCGCTCATAGAGGCGTTTTGCTTCGAGTTCCTTGCCCTCGCGCTTGAAATTCTCTACTTCGGCGCCGAGGTCGAGCTGAATCTGAGCGATAGCCGCCGCCTGGCGTTGGGGCGTGGCCACGAAAATGTTGGCCGGAAAGATATTGAATGATTCATGTTTGCCAAGCAATGCGCCGGTCGGAGCGTAGTACGAAGAAATTGATTCTATTTCATCGCCCCAAAATACAATTCTGAGAAGAATTTCCTCGTATGCCAGACGGATATCGACCGTATCGCCTTTCACACGGAAAGTGCCTCGGGGCATGTCGGTGTCATTGCGGGAGTAAAGGGCCTCCACAAGCATACGGAGCAACACGTTGCGAGCGATTTTTTCACCGACTTTCACTTCTATGGCCGATGAAAAATACTCGTCGGGATTTCCGATACCGTAAAGACACGACACGGAGGACACTACGATAATGTCGCGTCGGCCCGACAGCAATGCCGAGGTGGTGGCCAGTCGCAGACGGTCGATTTCGTCGTTGATCATCAGGTCCTTCTCGATATATTTGTCGACCGAGGGTATATAAGCCTCGGGTTGGTAATAATCGTAATATGATACGAAATACTGCACCGAGTTATTTGGGAAAAACTGCTTGAACTCGCTGTAAAGCTGGGCGGCAAGAGTTTTGTTATGGCTAAGGATAAGCGTAGGGCGATTTACACGTTCGATAACATTCGCCATAGTGAATGTCTTGCCCGAACCGGTGACGCCAAGAAGCGTCTGTGCCCGGGTGCCGTCTTTGAGGCCGGCCACAAGTTGCTCTATGGCTTGCGGTTGGTCGCCTGTCGGTTTGTATTGTGAATCTAATTTGAAATCCATTTGGAAAAATTATACTTCAACTTACAAAATTACAAATAATTTCGTAAATTTGCAACCATGTCGAAGACAGAGCTAAAAAAATATCTTAAAACACTTTCAGCCGACGAGCTTGTCGACGTAATCCTTGAAGCCTACGATGCAAGGAAGCAGACGAAGGAGTATTTTGAATACTATCTGAACCCCGACGAGAAGGCTCAGGTGGCTAAAATCAACGAACTTATCGCCAAGGAGTTTTACCCCTTACGCGGAAAAAGGAAATGCCGCGTGTCGGGCATAAAGAAAGCTATCAAGGAGTTTGAGAAATTGTATCCCGACCCGTCGTGCATAGTTGAGGTGAAGTTGAATTTTGTCATGGCGTGTGTCTATGTCATGTCGACATATTGGGGATATTCACGTTTGGAAAAAGTGGCATTGTCGATGTTTGAAGAAGCTCTGCAAAATGCCGTTGACTCCGGAATCTGGTCCTCGGCGATGGAAACCGCTGAAAAAATCGTGGCCATGGCTCCTGATTTCAGGGCTGTTCTTGCCGAGGCGCACGACAGGCAGACCATATCAGAAATTATAACAATTAAAAAATAGCATATATGCAAAGATACACCTTGATGATTTCGGTGCGCGACAAAGCCCGTGCGGATATAGCCGTTTCCACCGATCGCATCTATTACCGTTTTGCCACCGCCGACACAGTGGACGAAGGGGATATTCCGGGACCCGGAGAGCAGTTGGATTTACTTGTAGCCCGCCTGGCCGACGCTATGCGCCCGTTGGAAGGAGAATCGCCGATAGCCGACGATGATTTTTCCGCCAAGTTGTTTGTCGATAATAAATTACAGCCAAATCCAAACCTTACGCCGGAGGCCGTGCGCCGTTTGGCAAATCTTTTGCGCGCACACGACGACGCATTTGCTTTTATCCTCGGTTTCTGTTAAAAATCATTATTAAGCGCTACCTGCAACAACCGTGTCACGAACCCAATCGCGACACGGTTGTTTTTATTCTATAAAAATACAATGCTCAATTAATAACAATGATTCGGTAAAAATTACAGAAGTAGTTGAAACTTAAGTTAATATAACGAATTATCAAATACAAATGAATCGCCAAAGCGTTCATTATAAAAAACTTAGCGTATGAACGTATTGGCGATTCTCAAAGACTTTACCTTTCGGTGTAAGTCGGTATTTGAAAATACTACAACCAAACTGAGCAAAAGGTTCCTCAACTGGCTGATTTTAACAATACGCACTGTAGCGTTGATTCCGGGCAAAGTCAATTTTACCCGGCTGTCGCGCTATGGCGGTCGTACTGCCAAGACCTTTGCCTCCAATTT